>Ga0214193_1000016_pt1 | contig 50509 bp, 52 predicted proteins | sample TroBogEpilimnion_10_FD_153031 | JGI IMG/M metagenome (GOLD analysis project Ga0214193, IMG submission 153031) | Freshwater microbial communities from Trout Bog Lake, WI - 05AUG2008 epilimnion | ecosystem: Environmental > Aquatic > Freshwater > Lake > Epilimnion/Euphotic zone | place: Trout Bog...
ATTGAATTCTTGTCTCGTACTGCACTTTCTCGAAGTCGCAAAAATAAAATTGGTAATTCTTCACGCAGATCGCCGGTGAGTGTGACAACAGTGCACGCGCGCGCGGCGTCATCGATTGTTGCTTTAGGAAGTGCCTGAAGGAGTTCTGCATCAAGGCCGTCGCCGTACTGCGCGTCAATGTTTTCAGTGCGCAACACACCACGAGCAAAACGCTCCCAGGCGAATGCACCTTCGTTGGTGAGTGCAGATCCACCAATGACACCAAGTGAACTTCCTTCACCGGTCAGAATTTTTGCCGCAGTACTTAACGCTTCAGACCAGCTAACAGAAACGAGTTCACCATTGCGGCGAATCATTGGTTCGCTGAGTCGTGTAGCGGCACTAAGAAGGTCAGTTGAATCCTCATTGCCGTCAACCGAGTCAAGAGTGAATCGACCCTTGTCACATAGCCATCCGTGGTTCACCGGATCTGAGTCAACACCTAGAACACGGGTAAGGCGGTTACCTGACGACTGCACCGCAACGCGACAACCAACAGCGCATGTAGTGCATGTGCTTTCAACTTGCTCTAAGTCCCATGGACGAGCAGAAAAGCGGTATGGCTTTGCAGTCAATGCGCCCACTGGGCAAATTTGAACCGTGTTCCCTGAAAAAACTGAGTCGAATGGTTGCGTTGGAGAAGGAGCAACTTCAATCAGGTCACCGCGACCCGAGAATGAAATTTGTGCATCGCCCGCTACTTCTGCAGCAAACCTCGTACAACGCGCGCACTGAATGCAGCGTTCACGGTCGAGAAGAACTAGTTCGCCAATTTCAATTGGTTTTACAAAGTGACGCTTTTCTTCAATGAATCGTGTTTCACCTGAACCGTGCGCGAGTGACTGATCTTGCAGAGGGCATTCACCACCCTTGTCACAAACTGGACAGTCGAGCGGGTGATTTGCAAGCAGGAATTCCAAGACACCGTCTTGTGCCTTCTTCACTTTTTCAGAACTAGTTACGACACTCATGCCGTCAGTCACTTTTAGATAGCAGGCAGGTTGCAGTGTTGCACCACGGGGACCGTCTACTTCCACAAGACACATACGACAGATACCTACTGGCTCCATGCGTGGGTGGTAGCAAAAACGTGGGATGTAATCCCCCGCACGTTCTGCGGCCTCAATAAGAAGCTCACCCGCCCTAGCTTCAAAAGAGCGTCCATTTACGGTGATCGAAACTGTGGTGCGCACTTCATCAGTCATGCGGACATCCTCCGTGTTCAATGTGAGCAATGAACTCATTGCGGAACATTGAGATTGCAGAATTCACTGAAGAAGGAATTGATGGCCCCAGCACACAGATGGTTGTCTGCTGGGGTGGCCACAGAAGTCCCGGCGAGATGTTGTCGCAAAGGTCGAGAAGCAGGTCGAGGTCTTCAAGGCGACCACCACCGTGTTCAATGCGGTACATTGCGCGCTCAATCCAGCCCGATCCTTCACGGCACGGCGTGCACTGACCACACGATTCGCGCGAGAAGAACTTCGTGATGCGCCACGTGGCACGAACAACACATGAATCTTCGTCAAGAACAACAACCGAACCAGATCCAAGCATCGAGCCCTTTTCAGCAACTTCGTCTTGTCCGAGTGGAAGGTCCAGCAGGTCAGGCCCGAACCAAGGAGCAGAAACTCCACCCGGAATAAAAGCTTTGATCTTCTTGTCACCAATCAGACCCCCACCAAATTGTTGGTCATAGATAAGGTCACGGAAAGTGTTCTTGACCATTTCAACTTCGTACACGCCTGGGTTCTTTACTCGCCCAGCAAGTGCGAACAAACGTGTTCCAGTTGAACGACCTTCCCCTAGGGCTGCAAATGCGGCTCCGCCGTTGTTTACAATCCAAGGGAGATTAGACATTGTCTCAACGTTGTTGACAACTGTTGGCTCTCCATAGAGACCTGTAACTGCTGGGAAGAATGGTGGCTTAATACGTGGGAAACCACGCTTACCCTCGAGCGCTTCAATTAGAGCAGTCTCTTCACCACAGATGTAAGCGCCAGCACCAGGGTGCACGACGATGTCGAGTGAAAAGTCTGAACCGAAGATTTTGCTTCCGAGCGCACCGTGTGCGTACGCCTCATTGACTGCTTGTTGCACACGCTCGAGTCCAAGTGCAAATTCCCCACGAAGGAAAATGAATGCCTGACTAACTTGTAGCGCATACGACGCAATGACAACACCCTCAATAAGTTGGTGAGGATCGCGCTCAATTAAGTAGTGGTCTTTGAACGTTGCCGGCTCTGATTCATCACCGTTTACAACAAGATACGAAATTGGAGACTTGCGAAGCATTGACCACTTGCGTCCCGCTGGGAATCCAGCTCCCCCTCGTCCGAGGAGCGACGCAGCATCAACTTCAGCAGCAACCTTCTCTGGGAACATACCGAGCGCCTTCTTCAGCGCAATGTAACCACCAGTTTCGAGGTAGCGAGAAAGGGTATAGGAGTCGTCAAAGTCTTTACGCGATGAGACGATTTTTGGTGCGCTAAAGGTAGCCATTAGTTCTGCTCCTTTGCGGCACGTGCTTCACGAGCAGCCTGCGCGGAAGCGCGCTGTGTAGCGATTTCTTCACGTGGGGCTTGGAGTCCACTGCTTCTGCGCACACGAATCAGTGTTCCGTGCGGTGGAATTTCAGATTCACGCTTGCCGTCACGAACTTCCTCGATCATTGCGTCAAATGCGTCAGGCGTAGTTGTTCGAACGTAACGGTGGTTCACTTGCACAACTGGTGCAATGTCACAGTCAGCCAAGCATTCCGTCTCTTCCAATGTGAAGAGACCGTCTGATGAGGTACCACCAACGGCGCATCCGAGCTTCTTGGTTGCGTGCTCCAAGAGTTCTTCGCCACCAGCGAGCAAACAAGCAATGTTGGTACAAATTCCAACAACGTATTTTCCGACCGGCTCTAAGTGGAACATGTCATAGAACGCTGCAGTTCCTCGAACTTCAGCTTCTGACGTTCCTACAAGTTCAGCAACCTCGGTGATTCCCTCTTCTGAGAGGTAGCCATCTTGTTCTTGCACTAAGTGAAGTAGCGGCAACATTGCAGAACGCTTCACTGGGTACAGCACCACGAGGTCTTCAGCGCGCTTTCGTAGATCATTTTGGAAGTGACTCATCGGTCCACCTCACCCATAACTGGGTCAACTGTAGAAATAACGGTGATGGTGTCAGAAACTGAACCACCACGCATAAGAAGGGGAACCGCTTGTAGGTTTACGAAACTGGGAGCACGAACGTGAATTCGGTACGGCTTTGGTCCACCATCTGAAACGATGTAACAACCAAGTTCTCCACGAGGTGATTCAACTGCTGAATACACTTCCCCGACGGGAACATGGAATCCTTCGGTGAAGAGCTTGAAGTGGTGAATGAGCGCTTCCATTGATTCGTTAATACGTGCACGTGGCGGTGGCGTTACTTTTGGATCTTGACTTCGGTAGTCACCACTTGGCATCATTTCAAGACACTGACGAACGATTCGTATTGATTCGCGAATTTCATTAAGTCGAATTGCGTAGCGGTCAAAGTTGTCACCGTAGGTTCCAACTATTACGTCGAAGTCAACCTTGTCGTATGCGAGATAAGGCATCGTGCGGCGAAGGTCCCACGCAACACCAGTTGAGCGAAGCAGCGGTCCAGTGACTCCGAGCGCGAGCGCTTCTTCTGCGCTGATTGGAGCCACACCAATCATGCGCTGGCGAAAGATTGGTTGCCCTGTGAGAAGTGTGTCGTATTCAAATGTGCGTGCATAAATCGTGTCGCAAATGACTTGAACGTCGTCCTGCCAACCGTCAGGAAGATCTGCAGCAACTCCCCCAGGACGTACGTAGTTGAGATTCATACGAAGTCCTGCGGTTTTTTCAAAGAACGCCAGGATCAATTCACGCTCACGCAAACCGTAAATCATCATTGAAGTTGATCCAACATCCATCCCATTAGTCGCCATCCACACCAAGTGTGATGAAATTCGGTTCAACTCGCTCATCATCATTCGAATCCATGTAGCGCGCTCAGGCACTTCGATGCCGAGCAGTTTCTCGACTGCCAATGAGTACGAGAGTTCGTTGATGACAGGACTCAAGTAGTCCATACGAGTTACGTTCGTGCCACCTTGAACGTAGCTCAGTGCTTCACCAGTTTTTTCCATCCCTGTGTGCAAGTACCCGATGACGGTCTTAGATCGAAGTACGAACTCTCCGTCAAGTTCCAACATGATTCGAAGTACTCCGTGAGTAGATGGGTGGCTCGGACCCATGTTGATAATCATTGTCTCATCGTCATTACGATCAAAATCAATCGAGTTTGGATCGAGTGTCAGACCATCAATTCGAAGTACAGAACCAAGTTCGCGACCAAGCTCATCCCTGCCCGTAACATTTCGATGCTTAAGTTCCTGTGCACCTTCAGAGGTATCAGCAATCAGCAACTCGATTCGTTCAGCAGTTCGAATAGTTGTATCGCTCATCGTGGACCTGGTGCGTGCTTGAACTGGACCGGCACTTTTCCAATGCCGTAGTCCTTGCGAAGTGGGTGCCCTTCCCAATCTTCTGGCATCAAAATTCTGGTGAGCTCTGGATGACCCGCGAAAAGAATTCCGAAGAAGTCAAACGCTTCTCGCTCCATTGCTTCTGTGCCTGGGTAAACGGAAAATAGTGAGTCAACTTCAGCATGATCGTTGCCTGCCTGAACTCGAATACGAACGCGCCGCTTCTTTGAAAGGCTGAGCAGGTTAACAACTACTTCGAATCGAGTGGCCACAACACCTTCGGGGAGGGGTCGATCGAAGTGTTCGAGGTAGTCAACGCCGCAAAGGTCAACACACATCTCGAAACCATCATTTTTAAATGACTCTACGAGCTTTAAATACTGACTTGGTGTAGGGAAACAAGCAATGTCTGTTGCCATTGCTTCACTCGTAATCACATCTGCAGGAGCATCTGCTGAAAGAGAAATCACTTCGGAGTTCCAATCCGCACAGCAACAGGGACTTCGGGAGTCCACAAGTTATTCGATGCTTCAATGTGTGTTGGGCGACCTTCGGCTCGACGCTTCATAATTTCACCAGTGCGAATTTGTTCGTGCAAGGTGAGAATTGCGTGCATCAATGTTTCAGGGCTCGGTGGGCATCCAGGCGCATAAACGTCGACTGGAACAATCTGGTCAACACCTTGAACAATTGCGTAATTGTTAAACATCCCACCCGATGAAGCACAAACACCCATTGAGATAACCCACTTGGGTTCCATCATTTGGTCGTAGACCTGACGCAACACTGGGGCCATCTTCTGTGAAACTCGTCCAGCAACAATCATGAGGTCTGCCTGGCGAGGCGAATTTCTAAAAACTTCCATACCAAAACGAGAGAGGTCAAAGTCAGCTGCACCCGCAGCCATCATTTCAATCGCGCAGCACGCCAATCCAAATGAGGCTGGCCATACTGAGGCGCGACGAGCCCAACGAACGAGGTCTTCAATCTGGCCCGTTAGGAAATTGTGTTGGAGATCTTCAAGTGCCATAAATTATGCAGCTTGTCCATTATCTGCATTAATGCGAACAATTGTTGAAGAACTAGTTCTAGAAGGCATTCCTTTTGCGAGGTGCTTGACTGGCCCCCAAGAAAGTGCGCCCTCACTGACAAGAAATAGAAGAGCACCAAATACAGTTACCGAGAACGCGAGAACTTCGATGAGTCCAAAAAGACCCAACTCTCTGAAAACAACAGCAAATGGGTACATGAAAACGACTTCGATATCGAAGATTACGAAGATCATCGCTACTAAATAGAAACGAACTGGGAAGCGCTGTGGCAACTCAAACTCAGGAACAATTCCACATTCATACGGAGCAAGCTTCGCATCTGTTGGTCGTCTATGCGGGGCCAAGAGAGCCGAAGCTACAAATGACCCTGAGGCAAACAATGCTCCAAGAATAAGGAGTCCCAGAATGGGGAGGTACTGGTCCACGAGTAATTGTCTATCAGATTTTTGACCCCTAATTTTGATTCACTTCGAGGCCCAGAATGGCCTCCCTGTCAGAAGGGCTCGCACAAGCCAATAGGCTTCATGCGTGACGACACTCGCTGAAATCAACCAGAAAAATGTTCTCTTCGACGTTGTAATTGTCGGTGGTGGCCCAAGCGGTTCATCCTGTGCTTACTGGCTCGCCGAAGCCGGCTGGTCAGTCTGTCTCATCGAGAAGAAGAACTTCCCTCGAGAAAAAACTTGTGGTGATGGCCTCACACCAAGGTCAGTCCATCAGCTCATAGAAATGGGCCTCGAGTCTCAAGTAGCAAAGAATGGTCACAAGTACAACGGACTTCGTGCCTTTGGATTTGGTGCTTCACTCGAGATGAACTGGCCGACACATCCGGTGTTCCCAAACTACGGATACACCATCACAAGATTTAACCTTGACGGCTTGGTCGCAGAACACGCACAGCAGCACGGAGCAGTTCTTTTAAACGGTGTTGAAGCGCTTTCACTTCTCGAACCATCTGAATCGACAACTGGCGGTCTTCGTGGTGCCAAGGGTGTTGTTGTAAAAGACAAAGATTCTGGAGCGACTGGCGAAATTCGAGGTCGCTACCTCATTGTTGGTGATGGACAGAATTCACGAATTGGTCGCGAACTTGGCACACAGCGCAACAAGGACTGGCCAATGGGTATGGCACTTCGTGGCTACTACACCAGTGATCGTCACGCTGAGCCTTGGATTGATTCACACCTCGACATTCGTGACCCCAATGGAAATGTTGTGCCTGGATATGGATGGATCTTCCCACTGGGCGATGGACGCGTGAACGTTGGCGTTGGCCTGCTCTCAACTGGTGGAGCTTGGAAAGGCGTTAACACCACCAAGCTTCAGGAATATTTTGTTGCACAAACCGCTGACGCGTGGGGACTGAACGATGAATCGTGCTGCGGCCCTGCAACAGGTGGACGACTCCCGATGGGACTAGCTATTGGTCCACACTTTGGAAGCAACACGCTGACCATTGGTGACGCCGCAGGAACAGTAAACCCATTCAATGGCGAAGGCATTGCCTACGGCTACGAAACTGGGCGCCTGGCTGCTGGTGTTGTGGGTGAAGCGCTTAGCTCAAATGATGCTTCAGCGCTTCGTCTCTATGACGAGCGACTCGATGCTGCGTACGCTGACTATTACAAAGTTGCGCGAGCATTTGTTCGCATTATTTCTGAGCCTCGAATTCTCAGCGCTTGTGTAGGACTTGGTCTTCGAGTCGAACCCCTCATGACGCAGCTGCTCGACATCATGGCCAACTTGATGCGCAACGACCAGAAGGGGCCGAGCGAACTTGGCTACCGAGCTCTCGTGCGACTAGCCGATGCAATCCCAGAAAGGGCCTATGAGCTCTTGCTCGGTGACTTGAAATCGGAGACACAGCCAGCATGATCCCTACTTTCGTAATTTTTCTTCGAGAGGGTATTGAAGCGTCGATGATCGTGGCGATTCTTTTGTCGTATCTCAACCAGATCAATAAGCGTGAACACTTCCGAGATGTGTTTCTCGGTGTTGGGGCAGCCTTTCTACTGATTCTTGGTGGAGGTATTGCGGCCTACATTGCAATTAGTAACTACAACAATTCGAACTTCAAAACTTATTTCGAAACCGCAACTTACCTTGTCGCCGCCGCTGTTCTCACTGGAATGACTTTTTGGATGCATAAACACGCGCGCACAATGAGCAAAGAGTTGCAGGCTCGTAGTGACGCAGCACTCACCACGGGACACAGGTGGGGTCTTGGCATTCTTTCTTTTCAATCTGTAGGGCGAGAAGGACTTGAAACAATGGTGTTTACACTGGCTATTGTTTTTGCCAGTTCGAATCAGTCACCAACGCCGCTCCATGGAAAACTTCTGCTCCTGGGCGCAGCGCTTGGACTCATTACTTCACTAGCCATTGCATTTGGAATTTACAAATTAGGGATGAAGCTAAATTTCAAACGCTTCTTTCAAATCGTTGGTGTGGTTCTGATGTTCTTCGCAGCAGCACTACTTGCGGCTGCAGTGCAGAATCTACAGTCACTTAACTGGCTTCCCTTTGGCACTCACATCCTCTGGAACAGCAGTGCTGCGCTTAGCGAAAGTTCAACTTTGGGCAACATCTTGCACGCATTCATTGGCTACGCAGATCACCCAACTGTTTTACAACTAATAGTTTGGGCAGGTTACCTGGCCATCAGCATTACTGCATTCATCCGTTATGGGAAAAAAGGCAGTAAAGCTACACAGCCTTCGAAGTAGTTGAACTCGCTCGAGCGAGCAACGTATTTACCAAGTTTGCAAAAAACGGCTCGGCAGCAGGCCAATCTTTAACGATTCCGCCAAGCGTCACTTCATAGTGACCGCTGGTCACTACCGCAACAACCAGAGTGAGCTTCGTGCTGATCGTCGGAATGGCAATTGTCTCTATTCCACCACGTGCCCAGCCTTTAACGAACGTGAGGGGCTTCCAAGTAGTGCCGGCCAGCACGGTTACGTTTCCACCAAGCAGCGACGAAAGAAGTATCGACTCATTGGCAGCGACAAAACAACTGCCGAATTGTGGAGAGGACATTTCATTGGTGTCACGTTGCACCATCGAGGTTTTCTCGTAGTACTGCGATGTTGAAATAACTTCTACTCCACCGTATGAGGAATTCCCATACGGCTTTGAAGTCACTTGGTATTTAGGCAACTGACCGGCCAGGCCAAATACTCGGTCTTTCTCATTAGAGACACCCATACAACTTTGAAATTTCGATTGAATTGCGTACCACGCTGAATTCTTCGGAGCCTGAGTGGTCGTCGTTGACGGAGTGACAACAGAACTTGTGCCAAAGAGATACGAGAGGAGCGACGATGCCGCAAGCGATGAACCACTGGGAAGATCCTTCAGCGTCAGGTTGATTGCTTTGGTGCTTGCAATTTCAGATGCCTTCAATGCGCCACTGTTGAACAATGAACAAATCGTTCCAGCAAAGGAAGCCAGAACGACCAGAAGCACAGTGGCGATAGTGCCGAAGTGTCGCCTTCGTCGAATGACTCTCCCACCGTGCTCGCTAATAATTTGACGCAGTGGATCAGCATCATTTAGTGATGCAGTTCTCCAGCAATAACGGACTGAACTTATTGTTGCGAACAGCGCCGCTTTGCGACGAAACCGAACTAATTGGATGTTGGTCATTTCAGACCATGGTGTTTGCCAAGCAACAAGTGGATCACCTGCGAGCTGAGTGATGCCAGCTGCGTCAAATAAGAGTGTCACTGGCTCCGTTGGTCCGTTCGGAACAAAGCTTGGTCGAACTACCCAACCTTCACTGCGCAGAGTTGTGGTCATAAATCGAAAGTCACCGAACTACCGGTTGAGCTCTTCAGCGATCTCACGTGCGAAATAGGTCAAAATAAAATCTGCGCCGGCACGTCTAATCGCAGTCAATTGTTCAATTGCAACAGCGGTTCCATCGATCCAACCATTTGCTGCGGCGGCCTTAATCATGGCGTATTCGCCACTGACGTGATACGCGCACAGCGGAACATCTAGTTCACGTCGGAGGTCACTTAAAACGTCGAGATAGGTCATGGCAGGCTTCACCATCACGATGTCTGCGCCTTGCTCTACGTCTTGGCGTGCTTCTCGCAATGATTCGCGACGATTGCGATAGTCCTGTTGATACGTGCGTCGGTTTCCTCCGCCAGCGATTTCAACACCAACTGCTTCACGGAATGGTCCATAGAGACCACTGGCGTATTTAGCGGAGTACGCGAGAATCACAATGTCGTTGAATCCAGCAGCATCAAGTGCCGATCTGATTGCTCCAACTTGTCCGTCCATCATGCCGCTCGGTGCAACCACGTGTGCGCCAGCACTCGCTTGCGCGACAGCGACTTTTCCATAGAGCTCAAGGGTCTTGTCATTATCGACAGTTCCGTCAGCACGTAGTACGCCACAGTGACCATGCGATGTGTACTCATCAAGACAAAGGTCAGCCATAATCACAATGTCATCGTTGAATTCAGCACGAAGTGACCTGAGCGCGACTTGGCAAATCCCGTTCGGATCAAATGCACCACTACCCTGCTCATCCTTTGTTGCGGGCACACCGAACAAGATGATGCTCGTCACACCGGCACGCTGAAGTGCTCTTACTTCTTCGTGCAGTGACTCAAGAGTGTGCTGGAACTGACCAGGCAAAGAAAGAATTGGCTTAGGGGCACTAAGGCCCTCAGCAACAAAAAGTGGCGCGACGAAGTCCTTAGGGCTCAGTGTTGTCTCTGAGACAAGCTCGCGGAGTGCGGCTGTTGCGCGGAGGCGACGTGGACGTTCGGTAGGAAACACCCCTCCAGCCTATTAGCCCTAGCGAACTGGCTTTTTTGAGCGTAATTAGCGCAGAATTTCCAGCATTGGTGTGAGCGACTTGCCCCAGCCAATTTTTACGCGGTTGTGATCTTCGCGAATTTCTGAAGCAGTAATTTCGCCAGAGGCAATAACCCACGTATCTTCACGGACGTGCGCTTTAGCCACCTTCCATGCAGAAGGGGCACCAATAATTACAACGTCTGCACTTGAGAGTTCAACGCATTGTTCTTGGTCGAGCTCAGCACCAATAGTTTCGTAACACCAAACTCGTTCAGTGGCTACCGACTTTGAACTCAACTCGTCACTTAGTTCGTGGCGCATTTCCTTTGCACCAATGATGAGCACTGGTCCAGTTGTTATGTGACTCGCAAGCTCTGAAGACGTTGCTGATGCTTCGACGTCAACTTCATTACCGGTCTTAACAATTGCGCGTGAAGTGGAAGAACCAACGCTGAATATTTTTACATCACTCGCACAGCTAGCAACCGCTTGAGTGACGAAGCTTGCACTTCGAGCACTCGTTACAACCAGCGCTGTGAATAATCCACACGACTCAAGACTTTCTAGTTCTGCTTTGAACGCATTTTCCTCACGGTAACGAGTAGTGGTGAGTGGCACTTCAACAACTGTGACTCGCTTAGGTATCCATTTACGAAGTTCGTCATTCATGCCAGCTTCACGCGTAAGTGCAACTTTCATGATTTACTTTTCCCAACCTGGAAGCGAAGCACCATTTTCTGTATCGCGCAGTTGAATTGCCATTCGCTTACCGAGTTCTTCTGGATTCGAATGTGTCATCGTTGCGCGCACACTTTTTGTTCCATCAATTGCAATCATTACTGCACTTAATGAAATTTGTCCGTTGTTCATTTGCGCGTTCGCGCCAGCAGGTATTGAGCATCCAGTTCCTAGCTCCGCTAGAAAAGCTCGCTCGGCACGAACGCAGTCAAAAGCGGAGAGATCATTCAACGAGGCAAGCGCCTCTAATGCTTCATCATCATTTTCTCGAGCTTCAAGAGCGAGTGCACCCTGTCCGACTTGAGGGATGAACCACTGGGTGTCGAGTCTTTCGGAGCTCAATTGTTGTTGTCCTAATCGTTCTAGAGCTGCAGCTGCGGCAACCACAGCGTCTATGCCTTCGCTTCCGGGCTTAGCGAGCCGAGTTGCCATGTTGCCACGTAGCTCAACGATTCGAAGATCTGGTCGTCGCTCGAGCAGTAACGCTGCTCTGCGAGGTGAGCCCGTGGCGACTGTGGCTCCGGGACCTAGACCAGCAAGCGACTTGCCCACCAGAACGTCAGCTGCATCTCTACGTTCAGGAACACATGCGAGCGTTAGACCTTCGGGGCTACTACTTGGGAGGTCTTTGGCGCTGTGAACTGCAATGTCAGCGTCACCACGAAGTAGTGCGAGCTGGATTTCTACTGCGAAAACTCCCCTGCCACCCAGTGAAGCGAGTGACGCGGTCGTGTCCTTGTCGCCTGAAGTTTCAACAAGTACCAGTTCGCTCTGTATTCCAAGGTCAAGGAGTTTCTTTTGAACTAGCTCCGCTTGAATAAGTGCAAGTGGCGAACGTCGAGTTGCCAATCGAAAAGTCTTCACCTTATGAACTCCGTGGCGTGGTGACTGAGGCAATACCGAGCGAGTGAAGTAGTCCACCACCGAGTGGGCCTGTTCCGTTATTGAGGTGATACATCAAGATTTGCAGTTCAATTGAGAAATCAACGTAGTGAACTGCACAACCTATTGGAACGGTGATTACTTGTGGTGCAAAGTTGAGAATTGCGTGGATACCAGCTTTGACAAATTTGTCGGCGACTTCTTGCGCCGCGGAACCTGGAGTAGTAATCACTCCCACGGTCGCATTAATCATTGGTTCATTCATTGACTTGACTTGCTGGCCCGCAACGTAGGTGCCAATCATCTCTGGAGATGCGTCATAGATCGCAGCCAAGCGTGCACCACGAGTGAGGAAGTTTGAAGAGTTCACCAAGGCGTGACCTAGGTTTCCCATCCCGACAACAACAACGTCATAACCAATGTGGTGACCAAGCGCTTCACCAATCTGCTCGATGAGTACTTGCACGTCGTACCCAGCACCTCTGGTCCCTAGAGATCCAAGTCCTGCCAGGTCTCTACGGACAGTTGTTGCCGTTACCCCAGCGAGCTGGCCAATTTGTTCTGAGTCAATGTGTTGCAGTCCTCTATTGCGCCATCCCTCAGCAATGCGCTGGTAAACGGGAAGACGAGAAATCGTTGGCTCAGAGAGCTTTTTATTTCTAATTCGAGGAGTAGCCATGGTTTTTTAACGCTACCGCTCTAGCGTTTAGCGACCTAACTGACGACTGCGTTCAGCAGCAGCAGAGACTGCTTCCAAGAACGCCGCACGAACGGCGCGGCTTTCAAGAATTCGAAGACCCGCTGCAGTAGTGCCACCAGGTGAGGTGACTTGTGCTCGCAGGTCCGCTGGATTCTCTCCCGACTGCTTAAGAAGTTCTGCAGATCCTAGGAACGTGTCAATAACCATTTGCTTTGACATTTCGTGTGAAAGCCCTTGATGCACTCCAGCGTCAATGAGTGCTTCGATCACGAGGAATAAGTACGCCGGCATTGGACCAGAGTGTCCCGTCACTGCGTCAAGATTTTTCTCCGTAACACGGAACACGGATCCAACTGCGCCCATTACCGATTCAGCCCAGTCGAGATCTTCTTTCGTAACGTGAGCGCCACCAGCAATTGCCGTAACACCCTTACGAACGAGAACCGGAGTGTTTGGCATTGAGCGAATAACGGCGACTGCTCCCGGCATTACTGCTTCAATGCGAGCAGTTGACAGTCCCGCAACAACTGAAAGAAGTCGCATCGTGCCAACAGTTCCACAGACTCGTGCTGCTGCTTCTGCGTGGTCTGGCTTCACACATAGAACTACTCCTGTGTGTGGTCCAACGTGATCAAGTTCTAATGACGCGTGTACATCAACACCAGCGAAGCGCTTCTTTAGATCTTCTCGACCTGTCGCTGAACTTTCAATAATTGCTAGTTCGTTCGTGGCGCAGTACTGCGCAGCGAGAAGCCCTTCAGCCAGAGCCGAGCCCATGCGTCCGCCGCCGAGGATTATTAGTTGATATGCCATAGATAAAGGCTACAAGGCGCTCGGCTAGTTCTTTTTCCGACGGCGATAGAGCCCTGGAAAAGCCATAGTCATGACGGTTGGGAAGATTTCATCAACGTAGATAACTGTCGCACCTACGAGTTCATCGAGTCGTTCAGTGGTCAACTCTCCTATGGGGATTTGCGTCATCAGATAGATCCCATTTTCTGGACCTAGGGCAATGTGCACTCCTCGGAGCTCAGCGTTCTTAACTAAAGCGAATCGGTACACATCTTCCTTGTTCGATTCAGGCTCAGGCATAATTTCAGTTTCTACGTGCACGGTGCGCTGGCGAAGAGTGAGCCACAAAGCAATGGTGTCTTTTTCTTCACCCCTTAGACGAATCAACCAGCGATAGTGACCTCGAACATCGGGTGAAGACGCATGCTCCACAGAAACGCTTGAACCAGTGCTTCGCCATCCTGTGGCCCATTCGTCAATGGTGCGGCCAAGTACTTCTAGAGAATCGCTATCGCCAATCGGTGCCGACATGATTAGCAGAGCAAAAGACTTGTGCGTGCCAGGTCTTCTGTGAGCAGCGCGAGTGACTGTGCAGCACCTCGCCATGTATAGGAGCGAGCTAACAACACGGCATTAGACGACATTCTCATAACATCATCAACGTTGACTGCCTTCTTCACATAGTCAGCCCACACAACAGGGTCTCGTGAATCAATGAGGTAGCCGTTTTCGCCAGGTTTCACCAACGTCTTCAGACCCCCGACGTTGCTGGCAATAACTGGTGTTCCACATGCAGATGACTCCAAAGCCACGAGACCAAAACTCTCAGCACGTGATGGAACAAGCGTCACGTCCGCCGCTCTCATCCAGGACGAGAGTAATTGGTGAGACTGTGGAGCAACAAAGAGAACGTTGTCAATAACACCCGCTTCACTGACACGCTCGTGCAACGCGTTAAGTGCGAGTCTGCCGTCTGGGCCAGATGGCCCACCGATAATTGCTAGCTGAGCATTTTCTCCGCGACTGCGCATTTCAATAAGCGTTTCAAGTGCGAGGTCTACACCCTTTAGTGCTTGGAGGCGGCCAACAAAGAGCATCAGTGTTGCGTTTTCATCAATACCGAGCGCTCGACGTGCTTGAGGTTTGTAGCCCGGTGAAAAGAATGCATGCTCCACACCGAGTGGCACGACGTGTACTCGAGAAGGCTCAGCATCGTAGAAACGAACAATTTGATCTGCTTCGACGTCGCATGACGCAAGCACCGCATCAGCGCAAGCAAAGATTGATGCTTCTTGCGCAGCACGCTCTTCAGATTCGCCTTCGAAGGTATCTGCCTTGACGCGTTCAAGCGTGTGAAACGTCATGATGAGCGGAATGTTCATTTCGTGCTTCAAGCGGTGACCGCTGAGTCCACTCAGCCAGTAGTTCGCATGGATTGCATCTGGAATGTCCGTCTCTCGAAAGATCGCTTCCACGTTGTCAGTGAACTCATCTACGAAGAGTGGAAGTTCACTACGACCGAGAACACTTGGTGGCCCGGCGCTGATGTTGTGGACTCGAAATCCTGGTTCAACAATGACCGAGTCGAGAACAAATGGATTGTCACGGCGGGTGTAAACGTCGACTTCATGTCCGAGTCGAGCTAGAGCGCTTGAGAGTTCTCGGACGTAGACATTCATTCCACCGCCATCGCCCGTGCCGGGTTGAGCCAGCGGAGAGGTGTGATACGAGATAACGGCTAGACGTGCCATGTCTAAATCCTACCTGTTTGGTCAACAATTGGCCACGGGAATTATTTGTGCCCAGACCCCGCAACTAGCCAGACAACATCACGTGATGGCACTAAGCCGAAGGACCGTGAATCAGTCGAAAAGTCTGCATTGTCACCACGAAGATCAAGTTGATTTCCAATGATCGCGACACAACGTTTTAGAAGAAAACGCTGGTGATCTGCCGGGTCATGGACCACGACAACATCACCGACACGTACTTTTCTCCAACGGCGCACAGCGGTGAGGCACTCACCTGGAAGGTAAGTAGGCACCATCGAGGAACCCTCAACGCTGACTCGCCGAAAAAAGATCTCTAGGAGAGATGCCATAGTCTGAACGTTACCCGAGAAGGATGACTAACCTGCGGGTAGAGAAATTGGTCAGGGCACAACTGACCGCTGAACTGAAAGGCGAAGCTATGACGCTTCTTTCAAGAATCAATGCCATGCTTGACAACGCAACTTCACCACTTGTAGTCCACGCTCACTGCGACCTACCTTGTGGTGTCTACGACCCAGCACAAGCGAAGATTGACGCACAGTCAGTTAAGGCTTGCATGGAAAAGTACGCAGCTTCAAGTGATGCTGACTTCAAAGTTCGCTCAGTGATTATCAAAGAAGAGCGCTGTGAAGCAGTGAAGCACCACCTCTGGGTACTTTGGACTGACTACTTCAAGCCAGAGCACCTCGCTGCTCACCCAAACCTCCACGACCTTTTCTGGAAGGCCACGAAGTCTGCTGGCGACGCGAAGAAGACACAAGATGTTGCAGTTGCCGATCGCTTGCTTTCAGAGATTGACCAGATAGCAGAAATCTTCTGGGCAACTAAGAAGTAAGTTCCTCTTTAACAAAGAGACCCGGTGGCCTAGCCACCGGGTCTCTTGCTTTTTTAGGGAATAGTTACATAAGTTCAGGATGCGCTGGGCAATTAGCCAGCAGTGGATTGCCCACAAGTTCTGATTCACCAATAGGCGTATTGCAAACTTGGCAGGTCCGATAGGTGCCAACTCGCAATCTTTCGAGAGCGCGGTCGACGTCATTCAGTGTTGCTTCAATCGCAGAAACGCTCTCATTATTGAAATCTGACATAGTCAAAACTTACTCTTTTCGGCGGTGGTCTCGCTAACAACTACGATAGAACGCTCAGGGCCGCTAGCTCATCGGGTAGAGCAGAGGACTTTTAATCCTAAGGTGCCGGGATCGAGACCCGGGCGGCCCACCAAACAAATCTGCAGTGACCTGACTGCAGATTTGCAGGATTCGTGCAAAACGGTTGGTTGTCACAGAACCGTCGTACCATTGAGACATGGCATCGAGCGAAGCAACAATTAAAGAAACTGCAAAATCAATTTCTCAATGCCTAAAGAACAACGCCCCTAACGAAGCAATCAGACTCGCGTTCAGAATTCATGAGCACTACCAACGCTCTTCTGTCGAAGCACGGTTGGAAATGATTAAGGAACAACCAGACGACACAGGTGACCCAAGGTTCGATGCGTTGATCGCTGGAATTGTGGAGTATTCATGTGCGGTCAATAGGGTTGCAGCCCCTCGCTGGGTGCAAGAAGAAAAGTATTTTCTTGACTCATTTTGGTTTGTTTCCGGTCTCGAATCGTTACACGCTGACGCCATAGTCTCAAGCCCTATCTCATGCAAACGACGTGGGGTTTTCCTAACCCAAGATTCATTGACATACGCCTGATGACAATGCTCGACCGTGAACAACTGCTGAAAGCACTTGAAGAGCTTGAAAAAGAACTTGCAGAACAAAAAGTGCGAGCAGAACTTTTTATTGTGGGTGGAGCGGCAATGGCCATTGCCTACAACTCGCGAAGGGCAACGACAGACATAGACGCGATTTTCGTGCCGACAAAAGAAGTAAGAATCGCGGCAGAACGTGTTGCTGAAAAATTACAAATAAATGATGATTGGCTCAACGACGTGGTGAAAGGCTTCATCCCAGGCGAAGACCCCGACAGCTCCATCGTTTACGAGGGACCTAACTTGAGTGTTTCCGCCGCTTCACCAAAATTTCTTTTGGCAATGAAACTTATGGCATCTCGAGCCGACCGTGACCTTGACGACATCAAATTCCTCTACAAGCTTTGTGAGTTCACAACACCAGAAGAGGGACTAGATCTATTAGAGAAGTACTACCCTGCTCGCGTCATCATGCCTCGTGTTCAGTTCATGCTCCAAGAAATGTTCCCGAAAGAACGTTCGAAGGATGACGACCGGGGATACTCTCGGTAAAAATCAAGCGAGGTGTTTTTCACTTCGCTGAGACGGAACATTGCGATACACCAATAGACAGGTGATCGCACACGCAACAGCAAAGATTTCAGCGGCCCAGGGCACTGCCCCGTAGCCGAACTGTGAAACCAAAATGCTTTCCAGCGCGGGACCCGCTGCGCCACCAGCCATGGTTAGAGCAAGAATCATTGCAACGCCGTTTTCTGGTTCAGCACTCCAGTTATTAAACCAAGCCAGAGTCATCGGAAACATCACCGACATACAGAACCCCGACGCTGGATACACAAATGCACCCACGTACCTAAAAGACGCGAACGGAATAACAATGCAGCAACTAATAATTCCAATCAACGCCATCATGGGCTCGCCAAGGCGTCTGCTCCACGCAGGACCAATCAATCGACCAATTGCAATCCCTGCCCAAAAACCAGCGGTTGAAAGTTGACCCCAGAGTGGTGAGAAGTGCCAGTGCGTTAACTGTGGAGCAGTCCAACCAGCAACGGCAGTTTCCAGCGCAACGTAGAGAAAAATTATGAGTGTAAAGAAACTCAGCAGTTTCGCTGAAGGCTTGCTCATTCGAAGAGACAGGACGCGGTCTTTGGAGTGCGGTGAAACGATGGTTTGAATTGGATAGATCAGCAACATTGCGCACACCCCGGCGCCAAAGAAGAACTGGTGGAAGTACTTTGCTCCCACCACTGCGACCACTAGTGGGGCAATGACTGATCCAATCCCCCATCCAGATCCAATAATGCTCAGCTGAAACGTTCGACGTTCGGGCAAGCTTCTTGAAAGTAGTGAATACACCCCGAAGTCGATTGCGCCGTAACCAACACCTGTCAAAAATGCTGCACTTAAAAAGAGTGGCCACGTAGGCGCCAATGAAAGTGCGAGGAGGCCCGCTCCAAGAATGCCAATTGACACCATCATTGTTACTCGCCCCGAATACTTTCGAAGAAGAAAGAACGTTACAAAGACGCCAGCGATTCCACCAATGAAATTAACGGTGAGCGATTCGCCGGCAGTGGGTATTGAAATAGCGAAGCGAGACGCAATGTCATTTAAGAAGGTGCCATAAACAGCAGAAACTCCGCCGTCGAGTGCCAGCGTGAGCAGCGCGCCAATAAATGCAACGCGGGGGAAGAGAACGTATTCACTGTCTTGATTGATAGACCAACGCTACCAATCAAGACAGTGAAAAAGAACTACTTAAGCCTTAGGGCCACCAGCAACGTAGAGAACCTGTCCCGATACGTAGCCTGATCGCTCGTCACAGTAGAACGACACAGCATTAGCAATGTCTTCTGGGTAACCAACGCGTGCAACTGGAGTCTGTGCTGCAACTGCCTTTACGAAGTCATCAAAGCCAACTCCCATGCGGTCAGCTGTGGCTTGTGTCATTGCAGTGACAATGAATCCAGGTGCGATTGAGTTAACAGTCACACCGTACTTACCAAGCTCAATTGCGAGTGTCTTGGTGAAACCCTGGAGACCGGCCTTGGCGGCTGCGTAGTTTGCTTGTCCACGGTTTCCAAGGGCAGAAGTACTGGACATGTTCACAATGCGACCGAATCCAGATTCAGTCATGTAGCGCTGGCAAGCCTTTGACATTAGGAACGCACCCTGAAGGTGAACGCCCATGACAATCTGCCAGTCCGACAAACTCATCTTGAACATCATGTTGTCACGAAGCACTCCGGCGTTGTTTACAAGTACAACTGGAGGACCCAGCTTCTCAGCGATCGTGGCGACGGCTGCTTCGACGCTTTCCTCGCTGGCAACATCAACTGCCACTGCAAGGCCGCGTCGACCAGTTGCGTTCACTGCATCAACTGTTTCAGCGCAAGCTGCTGCGTCAAGGTCAAGTACTGCTACGTCATAACCATCTTCGGCCAAACGGATTGCGGTTGCTGCACCAATTCCTCGGGCTGCACCGGTAACTACGGCGACTCGTGCTGTCATGATTCCTCCATACTTTTGCGTCACACATTTTGAGCGAGCGCTTTACTTCTAATCAGTAACCTCGAAAGATTAACGGAGCGCCACGCATGGCGCGAACTGGCTAGATTCCCAGTCGTTCCTTGATATCTGCAGGCACAAAGTTGTTCTCAGTTGTGGTCTCAGCTTCTACGAGTTCCACCAGGCGATCTGAGACTTCAACAGGATTCATCTGGTCGGTAACAGTAAATTGTCCAACCATTTTGAAGAGTTCTTCTGCTGCCTTGTTAAGTGATGTTTCGCCGAACCATTCCCACATTGAATCAACCATGCGGTCGTTGAAGCCTGTTGCATACGGGCCAGGGTTAATGAGTGTTACATCAATACCAAGAGGAGCAACTTCCATGCGCATTGCTTTACCCATTGCTTCGAGGGCATGCTTGGTCATTGAATAGGGACCAAAAGCTGGTGCGCTAAAAACTCCAGCAATCGAAGACATGATGATGACTCGCCCACTCTTTCGTGGAACCATGTCCTTCAATACTTCTTGTGTGATGGCCATGGTGCCAAAAACGTTTACTTCAAAAAGGTGACGAAGACGGTCCATTGGGATGTCAGCAATCGGACCAGTTTGTCCAGCACCAGCATTATTAATGAGGACGTCAACTTCGTAGTCATGAACTTTCGTGACGTCACCAGAAGTGATGTCGAGTTTTATAACAGTCAGTTGAGGAGCTTCAGCCTTCAGCTCACTCGCCTGCTGCTCAGTTTCAGTGGTTGCAATGACGTGATGACCACGTTCAGCAAGCGCTAAGGCCGCTAGCTTTCCAAAGCCCGATCCTGCGCCAGTTATAAGTACGTTTTTGCTCATTGCCGGAGTATAGATTCACACGCCTGGGGAGCACTTATTGACTGTTACGTGCTCCGCGAACTGGGGCCAAAATGACAAGCGATAAGTATGTAACTATCGCAATTGCAAGGTGCATCCATACCAAGACAAAGACAGCGGCTCCAGGTTGTCCCATTGCCCAGATGGCGAGATCAGGCAGCAGCAACACAAGTGTCACCACAACTGCCAGTCGCAAAAACAGCCACTTTGGTTGTGACGTAATTCGAGTAACGATTGGCCATCCAGCACATGCACCCAGTACTCCAATGACAGTGAGCTTGGCGTAACTCATGAACTGAAAGTGTTGGTATCCAACGGTCTTTGGATATACGGTCTCTCCAATTTTGACGAGAATCGCATCGAAGATAAGTGAGCCTATGACGGCAGTTACTGTCGCAAAAATAACTTCATACGTCGAAGGTTGGCGGTGCGGGCGAAAGTCGATGTGAAAACGCTCCAACCAAGGGCGAATAAATTCTGGGAAGTTTTCTTGACGCAAATTCATTTAAGTACTTTCAGCTCAATTTGGAATCAATTTTAGTTGATTCAAATTGAAATTCTAGATTCCTTCAGTCACAACGTCTTCGAGAATTGTCCTGAGCTGGCGACCCATTTCTCTAGGGTTTCCAGAAATTTCTCCAATGACGTCACCTTCAACTTCTGTGTCGTCTCCTGGTTGATACAAAGAAACTCTCATCCCCTTGCCAGCACGAACAGCAGTAATCGTCCATGGCAGTCCTTCGACGCCCGAGTCTTTGGTGGCCATAATTTTGCCAGAGGGGCCAAGGTCAATATCCCACTCAGGTGAGCGAGCAGCATCGATGACGCGCTGGGTTTCAGAGTTACTAGAAAAGTTTGCGATACCAACACCCTAGAGGGTGGGTGTTACAAAAATGGATTAACCCTTGTAGCGAGCGATTGAAGCTTCGAGTTCAGCGAGTGCTTCTTTTCGTCCAACGTAGTTCTCTATTTTTACCCACTTGCCTTCGTCGAGGTCTTTGTAAACAGTGAAGAAGTGGCTGATCTTGTCGAGCGTTGCTTTAGGAACATCCGTGATGTCTTTGGCTGACTTCCATGCTGGGTCGTAGTCAGGGACACAGATGAGCTTTGCGTCTTCGCCCTTTTCGTCAGTCATGATGCACATTCCGAGAATTCTTGACTTAATGAGACACCCTGGAAAAGTTGGGTACTCACTAAGCACTAGCGCATCGAGTGGGTCGCCGTCTCCACCGAGCGTGTCGGGGATGAATCCGTATTCAGCTGGGTAGCCCATTGAGACAATGAGGTGTCGGTCGAGCATGATCGTGTTTGTTTCGTGGTCGAACTCGTACTTGTTCTGAGATCCACGTGGGATTTCGACGATGACGTTAACTGTGTCCATGATTTGGAATCCTTATCAATTGCAGAATGCTGTTCTATCGTAGCGAGCCCGGTAGCCAGTGGCCCGCCAGATAGGCATAAACTCGAATTGGCTCTAAAACCAATACCCCCCGGAGGTTCTGATGGAACGAATGACCCAGGCGGGACTGCTGAGGCGAAAGAGTAACCAAGACACTTACTCGCACAAGAAATAACCGTTGATGGCCACCGAAGTTAAACAAAGACAACTCATCATCACGTTAATTTTTGTTGCGGCGATGATGGCCGTAATATCGAGTTTGGGTGCGCCGTTAATAAATACCGTTGCGGCGGATAATAGGATTCCTCTCAGCACCTCAGAGTGGATGCTCACCTCTACGTTGCTGACATCTGCCATTGCTACGCCAATCATGGGCAGATTGGCTGACGGACCACGACCGCGTCGAGTCATTTTGTTTGGATTAGCAATCGTTATTATTGGTCTCGTTATTGCGGCGCTTTCTAGAAACTTCCCTTGGTTACTTACGGGTCGCTGTCTCCAGGGTGTGGGCATGGGACTCACTCCGGTCACTATGGCCATTGCTAGAAACCAGCTGGATGCAGCAACTTCTGCAAAGACAATTGCGACGCTTTCAGTATCAACCGCCGCCAGCGTTGGTCTTGGCTACCCACTGACCAGCCTCATCGCCGAAAAATACGACTACCACATTGCATTTTGGTGTGCGGCTGTGCTGCTTTGTATCTCCTACATTGTTGCCTGGGTCGTAATACCTAAGTACGCAAATCAACACCAGCGTCGTTTCGACGTCGCTGGTGCAACGTTGCTCACCTTTGCACTTGTTGGACTACTCGCAGTTCTTGGTGAAGGTGAAATTTGGGGCTGGGCGTCACTTCGAACGATTGTCATAGGAGCAGCCAGTGTTCTACTCGGCGTTGTGTGGGTCCGATATTCTCTGCAGAGGCAAGATGCATTAGTAAATCTGCGCCAATCTGGAAGCAGATCAGTCATCACTGCGGACGTCACTGCATTCCTCATATGTATTTCCATGTACATGTTCGTGCCAATTGTTGTTGAATTCGTACAAATCCCACGTACCAGGGGTATCGGATTTGGAGCGTCAATCCTTACGTCTGGTTTGCTCTTGGTACCGATGTCCCTGACAACGCTCGCAGCTAGTCGATTTATCCCTCTGGTGATGAAACATTTCAATGCACGAGTTGTCATTCCATTTGGCTGCACAATGTTCGCCGTTGCCACAATGTATTTCGCGTTTCAGCACACTGCACTGTGGCAAGCATTTGTAGCGGTAGGCATCGCCGGGCTCGGAATGGGGTTCACCTTCGCCGCTATGCCTGGTTACATTGTGCGCTCTGTCCCCGCCGAAGAAACGGGTGCGGCGCTAGGTCTCTATCAACTCGTGCGCAGCATTGGCCTTTCCATGGGAAGTGCGCTCGCAGGAACAATGTTGGCCCACTTCACTCGACGAGGTGAATCATTTCCAGTGGTCGGTGGTTTCACAACGGTGCTTTACACCGCGACGGCAATCCTCGTTCTGTCAGCTTTCGCTAGTTATTTTCTGCTCGGTGACAGCAATAATGCTGCTCCGCCAACCGCCAAAGTAGTTCTCATTATGAAGGAAAACGCCGAACTTGGAGCCTCCGCGCTCAATTTGTTAGAAGACTAGTAACCAACTCTTCTACGCTGTAGGGGTGAAGAACTACATAATGACTCTCCAGTGCGTTGATGCCCCTGGCATTGTTCTCGCTGCAAGTTCTGCAATCGTCAATGTTCAAGGCAACATCTTGGAGAACGATCAATTCACAGATCCCGCTACTGGTCACTTCTGCATGCGCACCCGATTCGAAACAACGGTTGATGACTTTGCAGTCGTACAAGAAGTCCTGAACACTGAGCTCGCAAAGTTCAACCCGACGCTAAAGATTCGCCCCGAAGACCAGCACCGTCGGGCGCTCATCATGGTTTCTAAGTTTGATCACTGCCTAAGTGACCTTCTCTACCGACTTGAACAAGGTGATATCCCTCTAGACATTGCAGCGGTGGTGAGCAATCACCCAGACTGTGAGGCACTCGTAGCGCGCTACAACATTCCTTTTCACTTCATTCCAGTGACGCCAGAAACCAAGAACGAAGCTGAGGGCCAGCTCCGAAATCTAGTTCAGAGTTACTCAATTGACTTTGTAGTTCTTGCTCGCTACATGCAAATTCTTTCACCAGAACTTTGTGCGCAACTAAGCGGACAAGTCATCAACATTCACCACTCGTTCCTCCCTGGCTTCAAGGGCGCCAAGCCTTATCACCAGGCATACGACCGTGGCGTGAAGCTAATTGGAGCCACTGCACACTTTGTGACCAATCAGCTGGATGAGGGACCAATCATTGAGCAAGATGTTGTTCGAGTCAGTCACTCACGCACGCCACAAGACATGGTTGCGCTTGGCCGTGACATCGAGCGCAGTGTTCTATCTCGCGCTGTTGGTTTAGTTGCAGAAGACCGCGTCGCGCTCGTTGGCACGCGAACTGTTATTTTCTCTCAGTAATTACGTAATCGCGTTACGGACTTTAAACCTCGGGTCGGCGTAGGCCTTGGAGTTCATGACATCCACTAAACGATCCACTGCGTCATAGACCTCAGTAAAGCCTAAGTAGAGCGGTGTAAAGCCGAGTCGACAAATGTCGGGGTCACGGAAGTCTCCTATCACGCCACGTTCAATAAGGGCTTGGACAATCCCGTAACTCTCCGCGTGGCGAAGTGCAACCTGTGATCCGCGCTTAGCGTGTTCGAGAGGTGTGACTACTTCAAACACACCTGGTAGTCGCTCCTCTACAAGTGCAATAAAGAGGTCAGTCAGCGCCAAGCTTTTAGTTCTCACTTCAGACATTGTTGTTTTACTCCAGATGTCAAGTGCTCCGTCAAGTGAAGCCAGCGCAAGAATCGAAGGTGACGAAGTAACGAATGCCTGCATTCCGAGTGCTGCTTCATAGCCAAGTTCGAAGTCAAATGGTCGAGCATGACCGAGCCATCCTGGAATTGGATTCTCAATGACGTTCTGCCACTTTTCACGGATGTACATGAATGCTGGAGCACCGGGGCCACCGTTTAGATACTTGTAACCGCATCCTGCAGCAAAGTCCACATCGCATCCCTCAACATCCAGGGGAACCGCACCAGTGGAGTGTGCAAAGTCCCACATCATTAATGCTCCGGCGTCGTGGACCATCTTTGTAATGGACTTCATGTCAAGCATTTCGCCCGTTCGGTAATCAACCTGCGTGAACTCCACGAGTGCGACGTTTTCATTCAATTCTTCAGCGAGATTATTTCGGTTAATGGTGCGGACTTCGATTGGTCTTCCCGCCCACTTCGCAACTTCGTTGATGATGTAGATATCAGAATGAAAATTTGCAACGTCTGTCAAAACAATGTTGCGCTCTGGTCGCAGCTTGAGTGCACCGCCAACTAACTTCGCGATTGCGAACGTCAACGTATCAGCAACAAGTACTTCATTTGCCTTAGCTCCAATGAGTGGAGCCAGTTTGGCGCCAATGGTAAGTGGAGCAGCCATCCATCCAGCGGCCGACCAACTACGAACTAAGCCTTTAGCCCACTGATCATTGATGACTTCATTTACGCGCACTCCCACATTCTTTGAAACTGGACCGAGGGAGTTGCCATCGAGGTAAATCTCACCGGGGTTAAGGCTGAACTCACTACGAAGCGGTGCGAGCTTGTCGCTCACATCCATGGCTTCACAATCACTACGGCTAATCACAGCACTGACCTCACTTCCCAGAGCACTGGATACAGGCGCTCGCTAATAGTTGTATCAAGATACGCCATACCGTCACTGCCACCCGTTCCTTGGCGCCTGCCAATTTGTCGGCCCGCCATAATCATGTGCTGGTGACGCCAACTAGCAATTCGCTGGTCGTGGTCGAGTAGCAGCTCTGCCACGGCATGGAGCGCATTCGTTTCAGCGCTGGTATGCGATAAGTAAATTGCTCGCACGAGGTCAAGTAGATCCTCAGTGTTTGATGCTCCAGTGATTGAGCGAACAGCGTGCTCAAAGCCACTCCACACGTTTGGAACTTCACTCATCTCTTTAAGCCACGCGCGCTGCTCATCACCAAACAGTTCGAAGTTCAACATCGCGGGCTTCCCACCACCACTAAGGAACTCAATGGCGCGGAACTGAAATGACTGAAACCCAGATGCAGGGTCGAGTGGGTCGCGAAAAGCGAGGAATCCTTCGGGCGACATCGAGTCGAGTGCTTGCAAGTGTGCAAGCAGCAAATCCTCGATGATGATGATTCGACGCAGGTGTGAAAGGGCATTCCACGGCTGCGCTTCGTGAAGAGCCCGACTAGCACGCCGCAATTCATCAATCACTACCTTGAACCACAACTCGTAAGACTGGTGAACCACAATGAACAGAAGTTCATCTGGCGCGTCGTCAGTGAGTGGAACTTGCAGCTTCAGAAGGTCATGAATCTTTAGATACGACGAGTAATCAGTTCCTTTAGTCACGTCAGGAACTCTAGGCCTTTAATGCACACCCTGCAGAGCTACCTCGTGAGTGGCTTGTACTTAATTCGATGTGGAGTATCAGCGTCAGTTCCAAGACGCTTGCGACGTTCTGCTTCGTAGTCAGAGAAGTTCCCCTCAAACCAGCGCACCACTGCGTCGCCCTCAAAGGCAAGAACGTGGGTAGCAATACGGTCTAAAAACCAGCGATCGTGACTAATCACTACGGCACACCCAGGGAAGCCCAGCAGTGCATCTTCTAGGGCACGAAGCGTGTCCACATCAAGGTCGTTCGTAGGTTCGTCAAGTAGCAACACGTTGCCACCGGTACGAAGAACTTTGGCGAGTTGTACGCGATTACGTTCTCCGCCAGAGATTTCTCCAACTTTCTTCTGCTGGTCACTCCCCTTGAATCCGAAGCTCGAAACGTAAGCACGCGCGTGAATTTCACGGCCGCCAACAATCATGTGCTCTAGGCCTTCGCTAATTTCATCAAAGACCGTTGATTCAGGATTCAAATTGTCACGCGACTGGTCAACGTACGCAAACGCCACTGTTGATCCAATTTCGATGTCGCCTGAATCAGGCTTCTCTAGCTCAGTCATCATTTTGAACAATGTGGTCTTACCAGCACCGTTTGGTCCAATGACACCAACGATGCCACCAGGAGGCAATAAGAAAGAAAGATTCTCAATGAGAAGTTTTTCGTCAAAACTCTTTACGAGGTCAGTGGCGTTAACAACCGTGTCACCGAGACGTGGTCCTGGTGGAATCATGATTTCCAACTTGTCGGCACGACGTTCTGAAGACTCAGATTCAGCAACGAGTTCATTAAATGTGGTGAGGCGTGCCTTACCTTTGCTTTGACGAGCACGTGGAGACATACGAATCCATTCGAGCTCTCGCTCGAGTGCAGCTTGGCGAACTTTGTCAGACTTCTCTTCTTGAGCAAGTCGTTCTTGCTTTTGCTCTAGCCATGATGAGTAGTTGCCTTCCCACGGAATTCCATGACCACGGTCGAGTTCCAAAATCCACGATGCCGCGTTGTCTAGAAAGTAGCGGTCGTGCGTAATAGCTACAACAGTTCCTGAGTAGTCCTGCAGCGTGCGCTCAAGCCATGCAACTGACTCAGCGTCTAAGTGGTTTGTAGGTTCGTCAAGTAACAACAAGTCTGGCTTCGAAAGAAGTAGACGACAGAGTGCCACGCGACGCTTTTCTCCACCCGACAGTTTTGTGACGTCAGCGTCGGCTGGTGGAAGTCGCAGTGCATCCATTGCAATGTCGAGCGTGCGTTCTAAATCCCAGGCGTTTACGGCGTCAATCTTCGTTTGCAGATCAGACTGTTCGGCAAGCAGCGCATCAAAGTCAGCGTCTGGGTCTGCCATTGCGGCGCACACTTCGTTGAACCTAATAAGAAGATCGCGTTGCTCTGCAACTCCATCAGAAACGTTTCCAACAACATCCTTGGTTGGATCAAGCTGTGGTTCTTGGGGCAGATAGCCAACGGTGAATCCTGGGGTGAGGCGTGCTTCACCAGTGAAACCATCATCGAGTCCAGCCATGATGCGAAGCAGTGATGACTTACCCGAACCGTTACCACCGATGACTCCAATTTTTGCCCCTGGATAAAAGGACAAGTTGATTCCCTTTAGAACTTCTCGGTCCGGCGGATAGAAGCGTCGGAGATCTCTCATTGTGTAAATAAATTGTGCGGCCATGTAACAAGTGTTGCGCAAAACACACGCTCATGTCATTTCCCATCGCTAAAGCGATGAATCATCACCATTAAGATTGAAGAATGACCACCACACCAACTACTGACCACCGTCACGCCCCGGACTGGATTGTCCTCTTAATCGCACTCATTGCCCAGTTCATGGTGGTGCTGGACGTATCCATCGTGAACGTGGCGCTCCCCACCATGCAGCGTTCCCTGCACTTCTCGCTTTCAAATGCGCAGTGGGTAATTAATGCCTACGTACTCACATACGCCGGATTCCTTCTGCTCGGTGGGCGTGCAGCAGATCTCTTTGGAAGGCGTCGTGTCTACTTGAGTGGCCTCTTTGTTTTCGTACTCGCAAGCCTCGGCGCTGGATTTGCGCACAATGCTTCTCAGATGATTGCGCTGCGTGCCTTGCAAGGAGTTGGCGCGGCAATTCTTTCTCCGGCAACGTTGACCATTATTGTCACTACGTTCCAAGGGCCACGCATGCCAAAAGCGATTGGAGCATGGAGCGCAGTTGCTGGAGCTGGTGGAGCGTTCGGCACAATTATTGGTGGATTACTAACGGGCTACGCCAACTGGCGCTGGATTTTCTTCATCAATGTTCCGATTGGTCTCGCTGCAGCTTTCCTCGCAATGAAGTTCTTGCAAGAAATGCGTAAAGCCGATGACAAGGACAAACTTGATGTCACTGGTTCAGTGCTTATTACTGGCGGACTCGCGAGCATCATTTACGCAATCGTTCGTTCAACTGAAATTGGCTGGGGCGCAACAGCAACTATCGAGTGGTTCAGCATTGGTGGTGTTGCCTTGCTGGCATTCCTTCTCTGGGAAGCAAAAGCAGCGAGCAATCCACTTGTCCCCTTTCGAATTTTTAAATCACGCTCACTTTCGGTTTCCAATATTGTGATGTTCCTCATTGGTGGAGTGTTCTTCGGGTTCTGGTACTTCCTCACCTTCTATTTCCAAGCAGTACTCCGATACGACGCTGTGAAAACTGGATTTAGTTTCTTGCCTATGGCTGTTGGAATCATTATTGGTGCACAGATCAGTTCACGCATCATTCACAAAATTGGTGTGCGCCCTGTTGTTTTCGCGGGATCCATTGTGACCACTGCTGGTTTTTGGTGGCTTAGCTACATAACAACGACAAGCCATTACTTCCCCGGAGTAATTGTTCCTTCCGTGCTCTGCACATTTGGAATCGGACTACTCTTCTCGCCACTCGCCACAGCGGCCACTGCTCAAGTTGATCGTGCTGATGCGGGACTGGCATCTGGACTTCTCAACACTTCTCGCCAAATTGGCGGATCACTTTCACTGGCGATTGTTGGAACCCTCGCTGCCAGTCGCACAACAGCGTTGTTGATGACAAACCATTCGACGGTCTTCTCACTCACTGCTGGATATCAGAGGGCGTATCAAATTTCAGCAGTCATCACCCTGATTGGTTTTCTCGCAGCGTTCTTTATTCCTAAAACCGCTGGTCAACACCACTAAAACTTAGTTGCGCTGAAACGGAACACCGTCGGCTGCCGGTGGACGAATTCGACCAACAACACCAGAGACCACGAGAATAGTAATTACGTACGGCAGCGCACTGATGAACTGCTGGGGAATAACGAGCTGGCCTAGATAGAGATTCAAATTTGCACTAAGAGCAATTGTGAATCCGAAGAGAAGCGATGCCATCAATGCACCATATGGGCGCCAGCGTCCAAAAATCATGATCGCTAGAGCAATGTAACCGTAGCCAGAAGTCATTCCGTAGTTGAATGACGACCCTGGCCCCAACGTGAATCCTGCACCACCAATGCCTGCGACGAACCCTCCGATGATCACAGCGCTGTAACGCATGCGAATGACGTCAATTCCAACCGTCTCTGACGCAATTGGCTTTTCACCCACTGAGCGAACGCGAAGTCCCCAGCGTGTTCGAAAGAGAACAAAGCTTGAGATGATGACTACCGCAAAGGCGAGGAAGACAAGTACGTTTTGGTCAAAAAGCACCGGGCCAAGTACCGGAATCTTTGAGAGTACTGGGACCGACCACACTGGAAGCCCAAAAGAACCGTTGAGATTCTGGTGAACATCAAGGACCTGAGTCATGAGAAATTGTGACATCGCCGTGCAAAAGGCCACAATTACAACGCCAACAATAACTTGGTTCGCTTGGTATCGAAGTGCCATCACGGCCAAAATCCACCCAAAGAGCGCACCGAATAACCCAGCAAGCAACAAGGCGAATGTCTTTGACATTCCAGAACCATTAAACACACTTACGAACACGACTGATGAGAGTGCCCCTGCCATGAATTGCCCTTCTATGGCAATGTTGACAACTCCGGCTCGCTCACACAGAGTTCCTGAAACTGATCCAAAGATTAGGAACGTAGAAACTGCAACCGCACTCGCCAAAATTCCCGTGAGTTGAAGTGGAAGACTGCCACGCGCAACCCAGATCAAGAAGCCCAGCATGAAGACGATGAGGCCGCCGTACAGTAGCCCTGAAGCAGCGCGGTCGACTCTACGCCAAGCCATAAAGGCCCCGGTTGCAATGCTGAATGATCCGAGTACATAACCGGTTATTGCGACCGGCAGACTAAAAGTGCGCAGCTGCCCACCGTGGTTGACCCCAGCCCACAACAAAACAGGCCAAATCACGAAGTACGCACCAACAACAACAGCAACAGCGCGGACCCCGCGAATGGTTGTAATGGCTTTAGTAAAAGGAGGAATCGATTGGGGCTTGATTGCGACGAATGCGATAGCGCAACCAATTACTAACAGCACGATTCGCCACATTGCGCCAACAACCGGCATAACTGTTGCGGTGTTGTAGCCAAGTTGCACAATGGTGTTGAGCTTGGAACTTGCCCCTCCGTACCAAAGGATCTCTAGGATCCCGAGTGCAATCAATGCGATGCCGTACGCAAGTGAACGCGTGCGAGAGACGACTCGAATGTTACTTAGGGTAACGATTTCCTTTGAAACAGTAGCCATTAGACCCATCCTCCTGATCCGTTTGTAGAAACCAGGCTTGCACCATCACGAAGTCTGAAAGCCTCGATAACAAGGGCTGGTGTTGCTACGCAGAAAACAACAACCGCTTGGATCACCTGAGAAAGTGAGAACTGAATGTTCGTCGGTGTGAACGCCTGCATTGCTGCTCCACCTGTGAACATAACGCCAAAGAAAATTGCGCCGAAGAAAACGCCCCAGGGTTTGTTTCGTCCAAGCAACGCCACGGTGATTGCGTCAAAACCGTATGAACCACCGAAGTTTGGGGTTGCTAGGTGATCCACACCGGTGATTTTCAACATACCCGCGAGTCCCAGCAGAGCTCCGCTGAGTGCCATGCAAATAATGATCGATCGGCGCGAAGAAATTCCAGCAACTCGAGCAGCATCAGGATTTTGACCCACCATGAGGAGCTGGAAACCTGTCTTAGAGCGGTTGAAGAACCACTGCACGACAAGCACCATCGCAAACGCAATTGGGAATCCAAAATTTAGAAGAAGAGCACTGTTTAGATGTGACAAAAAGTAGGGCAATTGACCCGAAACTTCGATTGCTTTTGATGCCCCATCATGAACTCCAGGCCGAGCAAAAACCGATGTAATCAGTAGGTAGCCAAGAATCAGCACCATTGTGTAATTGGTCATCATCGTGACAATTACCTCGTGTGCTCCGGTGTATGCCTTCAGCACTCCTGCGAGACCCGCAACCAATGCACCACCGACAACCGCAGCAATAATTTCCAAGGAAACTTGAAAGAAAGGTGGCAAGTTAAACGAAATACTGACCAGGAGAGCCAGCACACCTCCAACAATTACTTGACCTTGGCCACCAATGTTAAAAAGCGAACTGCGAAAACCAACTGCAAGCCCTAGACCCGCGACAATAAGCGGTGTGGCGTAGGTAAGCGTTCCGGACAATGGTGCAAGAACGTTCGCAAGATTAGTTTTTGAAGGACTATCAATTAGCGAACGAAGTGAATGGAAGTTGACAAGAGCACCTTGAAACAACTGCTCGTAAGCAAACCAAACAGTGTTCCAGCTGCTGGAAATTGTGGCTCCGGGGTGAGAAAAGAAATGGCCCCAGGATGACATCAGCGCTGGGGTGGTCAAGATAATCAAGAACCCACCAAACACCAAGCCAATAAGTAGTGAGAACAACAGCACCAGGAACATGTTCGCCTGGCGTGCTCGAAGGGCAAAATGCATTATCCGACCGATTTGAGGAGGTCGAATTTCAGAGGTCGTCATGCGCTCACCTCTCTGCTGCGCGCACCCGCCATCAAAAGCCCGAGGTCTTCACGGCTGGTGCTTGGGGGAACGATGCCTTGTATCGCTCCATCGAACATAACAGCGATACGGTCTCCTAGAGCGACAACTTCATCCAATTCGCTTGAAACAATAATCACTGCTACCCCGGAGTCTCGAATCGCCACAATTTGGCGGTGCATGAACTCAATAGAACCAACATCGAGCCCTCGCGTTGGCTGTGAGCAGATCAAAATTTTAAGCTCGCGTGAAAGTTCTCGCGCCATAACAACTTTTTGCTGGTTACCCCCCGAGAGAGCACCCACGGGTTCATCAGAACTCTGCGAGCGAATGTCGAACTCTTTACGTAGCTGTTCGCCATTTAATTTGATGGCTTTCAGATTACGACCGAACCGATTGTGAAATTTAGAATCATCAAGCTGATCAAGAACCAAGTTGTCAGATATTGACAGCGAAAGTACTAATCCGAAACGTTGACGGTCTTCTGGAACGTGGCCAATGCCTGCATCGAGAAATTTTCGAACTGCCTCTCCATGAAGATTTACGTTATTCAGAATTACGTCACCACTCGATGGTCGGCGCATTCCAGTTAGAGCTTCAACGAGTTCTGTCTGGCCATTGCCCTGCACCCCTGCCACGGCCAAGATTTCACCAGCACGAACGTCAAAGGAAATACCCTTAACACTCGTAAGGCCACGTTCATCTTCAACAAACAAATCTTTGACTTGAAGCACAACATCGCCAGGCGTCGAGGGCATCTTGTCAACCACCAAATTCACTTCGCGTCCAACCATCATGGTTGCGAGGCCACGTTCATCAGTTTCGCTGGGAGTCGTATTCCCGACAATTTCACCAAGGCGCATTACGGTGATGACGTCCGCGATTTCCAGAACTTCTCGTAGTTTGTGAGTAATAAAAATTATGGACTTACCACTCTCTTTTAAAGAGCGCAAGATCACCATGAACGCATCAGTCTCTTGCGGGGTTAGCACCGCAGTCGGTTCGTCAAGAATCAGTATCGATGCGTCGTGACTAAGGGCTTTGAGAATTTCGACACGCTGCTGCGTTCCAATTGGAAGGTTTTCAACTGTGGCACGGGGGTCTATCTCAAAGCCATACTGCTCAGCGAGCGATAAAAGATTTGTAACTGCAGTTTTGTAATCAATCACCGGCCATGGTTTAACAGGCTCCGAGCCAAGAATTACATTGTCGGCAACATCAAAAACCGGAATGAGCATGAAGTGCTGATGCACCATTCCAATACCGTGCGCTACGGCATCTTTAGGGTCACGAATTGTGACAACTGCATCGTCGATGAGAATTTGCCCCTCATCGGGCGTCAACATTCCGTACAGAATGTTCATAAGAGTTGACTTACCAGCGCCATTTTCACCAAGTAAGCAATGAATTTCACCGGGCTTCACCACAAGGTTGACATTGCTGTTTGCCGTCATTGATCCGAATCGCTTCGTTATGCCACGTAATTCAAGTTTCATTTAAAGTTCCGTCACTAACTGCCTTGAAAATCTATTAGGGCCGAGCCTATTGGCTCGGCCCTAATAGATTGATTACAACTTCGAAAGACTAATCAATTACCAACAGTAACCTTGATGGTTCCGTTTTCAATCTTTGTCTTAATCCCTGCTACTGCATTGATAACTGATGCTGACAACTTCTTAGCCATTGGGCTTGAGAGGTCCTGTGCAAATGCAGCTCCACCATTTTTGAGAGTACCCACGTAGGGTCCACCTTCAAATGTTCCAGTAGCTTCTTCGGTTACTGCAGCATTTACTGATGCCGTAACACCCTTGGTTACCGAGTTAAGAAACAGACTGCAGTCTGGTGCGTCATTGATGCAGCCATCGGAGTCAACCCACTCAGCGTTTGCCTTGATCTTGTGTGATGCAGCAGCGTTCCAAGTACGGATTGCAGCTGTGGTTCCAAGACCATCATTTCCAGCAACTGGGAACACGGTTGTGGCTCCAGCGGCAAGGAAAGCTGTGGTGTCTGTACGAGCAGTTGCTTGGTCAGTGAAGCTTCCAATGAACGTTCCCTTTTGGGTCTTCTGGTCCCAACCAAGAACAGTTACAGCATGCTTCGGCTTCATTGTGGTGTTGTAGTACATAGCGCCTTGGTAGTAGCCGTCCATGTAAGCAGTTACAGATCCGAACTGCATTCCACCGTATGTTGCAACCTTTGGTGCTGCTGGGTTCACTGATACTGCGTAAGCAGCAGCTTCATATCCACCGAGGAATGCATCTTCCTGTGTGTTGTATGTAAGGCCAAGGATGTTGTTTGTTGCGGTTGTTCCAGTGAATGGAGCAACGGCGATGCCGTCGTTTCCAGGGCTGGTGTTGCCATTGTCAACAATTGCGAAGTGAATTGTTGGGTTCTTCACAGCTGCATTCCAAATAGCGTCAGCCATCAAGTAGCCAACTCCAATGATTAAGTTGCACTTCTGAGAAACGAATGAGGCAATTTCCTGGTCGTAGTCAGACTCAGCACCGTTAGATGGTGTTGAAACCACGAGTGGAACCACATTCTTGTTCGCTGCTGCAGCCTGTACAAGTCCCGCGTATGCAGAAGCATTGAATGACTTGTCGTTAAGTCCACCGGTGTCAGTAACAACACATGCGCGAACAGTCGCGGTTGCGTGGGCCCTCATCGTTGCAGCGCTTGCAACTACTGTCGTGCATGAAACAACAAGCACTGCAGCACCCATTACTGAAGCCAAGCGACGAGCACCTAGCGATTTACTTACTTTATTCATAATCCTCCTCCGAAGATTTTGCTCCAAGCTAGGTGACAGGATCCGACGCATCACTGTCACTTAACGTTCACTAACAATTTGTTATAGGAGCGACATTAGCCGAAGCACTTCCAAGTTGCGCTCAAAGATGTATCCGAAAAACCTTTAATTTCATTGGGAAATTGGCGCCTGGGGTGAGCGGAATGGTGAGGGGGCTATCGATCAGAGGAAGCAATTACTTAAATACAAGAGAAAATACATTTCTTCATGGGATCTTGCAGGTGGCCGTGACTCGACTTAACCGAGTGAGCCAAGTCCGCGCACAACAATTGCTGCTGCTGCCATTGCCTTATTGAGTGCTTCTTCGATGTCGCAACCGTCCAATCTCGCCGCAAGGTATGCACCTGTTGAGGCGTCACCCGCGCCAGTCGTATCGAGGACATCTCTACTCTGCGTGGGCGCACTGACGCTCACATCATCTATCGCAGCAACTGCACCTTTTGCCCCGCGGGTAACAACTACTTCGCTGAATAAGGATCGCAGAGACTTCAGCGCAGCATCAATCTCAGAAGTCTGTGTAACAGCCAAAGCTTCTTCTTCATTCGCGAAGAAGACGGCGCTATCTTTGACCGCGCTCAGAAAGTTTTTAGCACCCAATTTCTCTAGTGGCGCGAGAGAGCACGCATCAACCGACGAAGAAATTTTTTGTTCAACACAGTATTGAAGTATTTTTTTTCCAACTACCGAAATCGCTGGATCAAGAAACGTGTAGCCAGAAATGTGGACATGATCAAACCCAGTTTCGAGTTGTTGTAGTACGAATTCACTCGATAGCTGAGGGTTCACTCCTCGATCGGTAAGCATTGCGCGTTGCCCATCACTCGCAATTATCGCAACGACAACTCCTGTTGAACCTTCAACATTTTGTAGAACGGGAGTCACACCTGAACGTACAAGTTCTTCATAGAACATTTTGCCTGGTAGATCATTCGCAACAACTCCCAAGAAATAGACGTCGTGATCGCTCTGAGCAAGTGCCACAGCAAGGTTTGCAGCCGCACCACCTCTACTCATTCGAACATTTGTTGGTGTGTCACTTGTTGGCGCAATGGATTCTTTAGGCTGAACAACCACATCGAGCATTGCGTCACCCACGACAAGAATGCGCAGTGAGCTCATTACCTGCTCGCCAAAGCTGCAGCAACTTCGCCAGCCAGTGTCGCATTTGAAACCACAAGATCAGTATTTACCTGGACACTTGAACCGGAAGTAAACCGAGCAAATTCAGCAAGTAGCACTGGTGTTACTTCCTTTCCAGAAACTCCAAGTTGCTCAGCTTTGGCTAACGCGCTTTGTAGTGCTTCTGCATGGAGTACTCCATCAAGCTGCTTCGCTGGATCAACAGGATTGGCCAGAAGAAAGCCAGATGATGAAAAGTTGCGGTGTTGCGCAAATGCAGCAGCAGCTTCGATTGCTGATGCAACATCCCAGTCCAGGCTGTAACCACTGTCACTACGGTAAAAACCTGGGAACTGTTTTGTTTTGTAGCCAACAACTGGGACGCCCAGGCTGTCGAGTCGTTCAAGAGTCGCAGGAATGTCAAGAATTGATTTCACACCTGAGGCAACTACGAGCACCGGAGTTCGAGAAAGTGCGCTTAAGTCGGCCGACTCATCAAAACTGGTCTGCGCATCACGGTGGACTCCTCCAAGGCCACCCGTTGCCATCACACTGATGCCCGCGCGATGAGCAATGGAAATTGTTCCAGCCACTGTCGTTGCGCCGTACAGCGATTTCGTAATTGCAATACCAATGTCTCTTGCTGAAAGTTTTGCTGCATTCCTAGATGGGTCGGCCAATTGCTCAAGTTCGCTCACTGAAAGTCCGACAACCACTTTTCCATTCAGCACTCCAATGGTTGCTGGAACTGACCCAGCGCTTCTCACTGCCTGATCGCACTGCAGCGCAACCTCCAGGTTCGCAGGTGCTGGAAGTCCATGAACGACGATTGTTGTCTCGAGCGATACGACGCCTCGACCTTCTTGCAAGGCCGTAGTTACTTCATCGCTTACAGCAAAGAGCGAGTCTTCAGAGTTTTTCATGTATCGACAAGTGTAATGTTCAGGTGTGAATACTTCTAAAGAGATTCCATGGAGTGACCTTCGCAGTCGCGCAATTGCAGCAACTGCACTCTCCTACGCCCCATATTCCAAGGTTACTGTTGGAGCTGCTGGAGCCACCGAGAACGGAAACATTGTCCAAGGCTCCAATGTCGAAAATGCCAGTTACGGTCTCACGCTTTGTGCTGAATGCTCTCTTGTGAGTGACCTCATACGTTCAGGTGGCGAGAGGTTGATTGCAGTTTCAATCGTCGCAGGTGATCACCAACCAATTACACCGTGTGGACGTTGCAGACAGCTTCTTTTTGAACACGGTGGCAATGAGCTACTCATTGATGCTGGCGAAGGCAATCCACCAATTCTTTTAAGCACACTTTTACCTGGTGCCTTCGGACCAGAAGATCTCGGTGTCCGGAGAAATTCATGAGTTCATTTTCTGCTGTTGACGTCATAATCACAAAGCGTGATGGAGGAGTTTTAAGCGATGAAGCCATCACATGGATTCTCGATGCTTACTTAAAAGGTGACGTAGCTGAAGAGCAGATGTCAGCGTTGCTGATGGCCATTTTCTTCAACGGGATGAATCCGAAAGAACTTGGTGTATGGACTGACCAAATGATCGCATCAGGTGAGCGACTAAACCTAAAAGGATTATCACGACCAACAGTTGATAAACACTCAACTGGAGGCGTCGGTGACAAGATTTCACTCATTCTCGCTCCCCTCGTTGCTGCCTGCGGTGCAGCTGTTCCGCAATTGTCAGGGCGAGGACTTGGACACACTGGCGGCACCCTCGACAAACTTGAAGCAATTCCTGGATGGCGTGCATTTTTGTCAAATGATGAAGTACGAGAACAATTAGAAACTGTCGGTGCAGTCATTTGCGCAGCCGGACAAGGGCTTGCCCCAGTTGACCGTCGTCTGTATGCACTTCGAGATGTAACCGGAACAGTCGCTTCAGTGCCACTTATTTCTTCCTCCATCATGAGCAAAAAAATTGCTGAAGGAACTGATGCATTAGTTCTTGACGTGAAGACTGGTCGTGGAGCCTTCATGCAGGACCACGCTAAAGCGTTAATTCTTGCTGAAACTATGGTCCGACTAGGCGTTGAGCATGGGGTGGCAACCGTGGCTCAAATCACCTCTATGGACGCTCCTCTAGGTCGTGCAGCCGGTAATGGGCTCGAAGTCACTGAGTCCGTTGAAGTCCTACAGGGTAAGGGTCCGAGCGATGTCAGAGATCTCACAATTGCCTTGGCGCGCGAGATGGTGAAACTGGTTGGAATAGATGTTGACCCTGCAACCAAACTTGATGATGGCTCTGCATTTGAGGTCTATCGACAGATGATCTTGGCTCAAGGTGGAGATCCCGATTACGTCATGCCACTTGCTTCGCAGCGTGAACTGATCGTCGCTGAGTCAACTGGCATTGTTCAATCCATTGATGCATTGACAGTCGGGATTGCCGCTTGGCGCTTGGGTGCTGGTCGCGCTCGTAAAGAAGATCCGGTCAGTGCAGCAGCTGGAGTTATGACACTTGTTCGCGAAGGCGAGCACGTCGAAAAAGGGCAGCCGCTTTTTGAGTTGCACGCAGATGATGTTGAGCATCTGCAACGAGGTCGAGCAACGATTCCTGGCGCAGTAGTCATAGGTGACGAATCGGTGAACGTCAGACCATTGCTTTTGGAGCGCATAAGTAAGTAGCCTTAACTCATGGCTACAACCCCACTCTCGCTCGATGTAATAAAGCGAGCACCAAAAGTTTTACTCCATGACCATCTCGATGGTGGACTTCGCCCAGCAACGATTCTCGAAATTTCTAAGGAAATTGGCTATACGCTTCCAACGGATGACCCCGAAGTTCTAAAACAGTGGTTTATCGCTGACGCTCCTGGAAGCGACCTCGTTCGCTACCTCGAAGGTTTCGCCCACACCACCGCAGTTATGCAGACCAGGGCACACTTGATTCGCATCGCTGGCGAATGTGCACTTGATCTTGCAAGAGATGGTGTGGTGTACGCAGAAATTCGATTTGCTCCAGAACTTCATACGCAGCAAGGACTCAGTCTCGATGAAGTAGTTACAGCCGTCCTTGAGGGATTCAACGAAGGTGTATCGCAGGCGAAATCTGAAGGTCACACAATCATTGTCAGAACTCTTCTTTCAGCAATTCGCTCAGCGCAGAACAGTGTCCAGATTGCTGAACTAGCGGTGAAGTGGCGTGACTCGGGTGTTTGTGGTTTCGACATTGCTGGACCCGAAGATGGTTTTCCACCGACTGAACACATTGACGCTTTCCACCTCATCCAGCGCGAGAACTTTCATGTCACGATTCACGCCGGAGAAGCCTTCGGACTTCCTTCGCTTTGGGAAGCAGTGCAGTTTTGCAATGCGGAACGACTTGGTCACGGAGTTCGAATTGTTGACGACATTAAAAAAGTTGGCGACAGCTACGACATCGGAAGGCTCGCCAGCTACATCCGCGACTGTCGTATTCCCCTTGAGCTTTGCCCCACCTCTAATGTGCACACTGGCGCAGCAAAGTCAATCGCAGAACACCCAATCGAACTACTTAAGCAGTTGAAGTTTCGTGTCACGCTTAATACCGATAACCGACTCATGAGTGGCATCACGCTGAGTAGTGAATTTGTTGCATGCGCATCAGCATTTGGATGGACGCTGAAGGACATGGAGTGGCTTACGCTCAATGCTGCAAAGAGCGCTTTCTACCAATTTGATAAGCGACTCGAAATGATTAATACGGTTATTAAGCCGGGCTACGCCGCGCTTCACTAAAGCGCAAGTAGTCGTGTAATCGACTCACCGAGTTGGTTCACAACAGACGTTGCGTTTTTTCTTGCGGCGTCGACATCATTGCCCGCATCACGAACAACTTCTATGTAGACCTTTAGTTTGGCTTCGGTCCCGGAAGGGCGAACGACAACTCGGTCCGTTCCAGAAAGTTGATAGCTCAGACAATCTGAAGGGGCTAAATCTTCATAGCCATTTGCGTAGTCCGTAATGCTCGAAACCGGCATACCAGCAATGGTTGTCGGTGGATTAGAGCGAAGCCGCTGCATTGCTTTTGTGATCCGAGCAATGTCATCTGTACGAAGAGAAATTTGAGCACCGCCGTGTACACCGTATTCACTTTCAATTTCATTGAGCACATCGAGCAGGGTCTTGTCTTCTTGGGCTGCTTCGTAAGCTAACTGACAAAGTGCCAGTGCTGCTGAGAGGCCGTCTTTGTCTCCGACTGATGCATCAACGCCGTAGCCAAGAGCTTCTTCATAGCCGAACGCCAGTTCTTTGTCGCCTGCACCTCTGGCAATCCATTTAAACCCGGTAAGTGTTGTTATGCAGTCAACACCGTGGGATTTAGCCATCTTCGATAGGAGCGTCGAAGAAACAATCGTTGTGGCAACACACTGACCCGTCTTTGCAGCTTCAGGCAAAAGTTTCAGTCCAAGCAACCAACCAATTTCGTCACCGCGAAGAATACGCCACACGTCTTTATCCTTGACCGCCACACCAAGTCGGTCGGCATCAGGGTCATTGGCAATAATGAGTGATGAGCCAACGCTGTTGGCAGTAGCAATCGCTAGATCCAGTGCTCCGGGCTCTTCAGGGTTGGGAAACGCCAACGTTGGGAAATTCCCATCAGGTGCAAACTGTTCGCTGACAACTGTGACGTGTGAATATCCAGCTGCTCGAAAGAGTGTCATCATTGCGTCCCCACCAACACCGTGCAGTGGCGTGTAGGTAATACGAAGCGAACTGCCACCTTTAATGGAGAACCGCGAAAGCATGTGATTCTGATACGTAGCTATCACTTCGCTTGGAACGTCGAAGTGATTCTCACTCGTACGCTCACCGAGTACTGGAGTTGTTGCTTCCCTGGCGAAACGTTCAACCATCTCATCGTTCGGGGCAATGATCTGCGATCCATCACTTGCGTACAGTTTGTAGCCGTTGTCATTTGGCGGGTTATGACTAGCGGTAATCATTATTCCCGCGCCAGCGTTTAAGGACTTTACGGCCGCAGCCACATATGGCGTTGGAAGTGGCGAAATCATCTCGTAGACACGCACACCAGCACCGAGTAATACCGCAACAGCTTCATCATTGAATTCTTCAGAACCGTGCCTGGCGTCTCTGCCAACAACAACTCCCCTTGAAGGATCAACCCCAAGTTCTTGCAGCCAGCGAACAACGCCCTGAGTGGCACGTCGAACCGTGAGCCTGTTCATGCCAGCCGGGCCGGCCATTACTGGCCCACGAAGTCCAGCGGTGCCAAAGGTCAGTGGTGCATCAAACCTGCGGCGAAGTTCTTCTTCGTTGCCTTCTGCAAGAAGTTTTTGCAGTGTGGCACGGTCATGCGTGTCTGGATCATGTTCGATCCACTCAAGTACTTGTTTGGTTACTTCTTCGTTCACAGGACCGGCAGTAAACGTGCAAGAAGTGTTCCGAGTGATGCTGCAGCCTTTTGTCCAGCTTCGAGCACCTCTAAGTGATTGAGTGGTTCATCAGTTACCCCAGCGGCGAAGTTTGAAACCAGACTCAGTCCAAGCACTTCAGCACCGAGGTGTCGAGCGGCAATCGCCTCAAGGACGGTTGACATTCCAACGAGTGAAGCTCCCATTGTTCGTGCCATAACAATTTCGGCTGGAGTTTCGTAGTGAGGTCCACGAAAGCCTGCGTAGACGCCTTCTGTGAGTTCAGGAGCGGTCTTTGCGACAACGCTACGAAGTCGAGCACTGTAGAGATCTGTCAGGTCAACAAACCTTGATCCAAACTCTTCAGGCGGAGAATTCCCCTCCATCGGAGAAGTTGCAGTGAGGTTGATGTGGTCTCGAATAACTACAACCGAGCCAGGGCCTTTGGTTGGATCAATGCCACCACAGGCATTCGTGAGAACAATTTTCTTAGCCCCAGCAATAATTGCAGTTCGAACTGGGTGCACGACTTGATCTGCGCTGTTGCCCTCATAAAGATGGACACGACCTGAAACGAGAAGAACGTTCCTGTCCCCAACTTTTACAGAAAGTAGTTGGCCGCTGTGCCCGGCAACAGTTGGTGCAACGAAGCCACTGAGAGTTGAAGACTTCACGGCGCTTGACGGTTCCCCGAGGGCATCTGCGCCTTCTTTCCAACCAGAGCCAAGCACTACGGCAATGTCGTAGGAATCAATTCCTGACTTAATCCTGAGTTCTTCACCGGCCCGGCGAGCAAGTTCGTAAGGTGTCGTCATTACTGTCCAATCGTGTGCCAAACGGTGGAGGTTTCCACAAAGGCACGTAGACGGTGAATTGAATTCTTTGGACTCTTCTTACCAGGGCGAAGAACTCGCTTAATTGAACCTGCTGCCAAAAATGCCAACTCATCAGCAAAAGCCTCATCGGCCCCTTCTAAATCAAGACCGTCAATGTCCTCATGGGAGCTAAGCCCAGGAGCAAGCTCACTCGTTAGTCCAGTAATGATGTTGAGCACCCCGGCTGGGAAGTCAGATGTCTCGGTCATTTCACCCAGGAGCACTGCAGGTACTGGTCGTTTCTCACTCGCCAGTGCAATTACCGAGTTGCCAGCAGCGATGGGAGCAATCACACACTCCACGAAACCTTCTAATGAAGAATTCTGAGGAGCAATTACCCCAATGACGCCGGTTGGCTTTGGAACAGAGAAGTTATAGAACGGACCAGCAACTGGATTCGATCCACCAAGTACTTGAGAGATCTTGTCAGTCCATCCGGCGTACCAAACAATTCTGTCAATTGACTTTGCAACTGTTGCTTTTGCTACGTCGCTCTTTACGCCTTCACTCAGCTTGACAAATTCAACGAGTTCATCGCTGCGTGACTCTGCCATCTCGGCAAGTCGGTAAATAACTTGTCCGCGGTTATAGGCACTTGCTGACCACCACTTCGACTGTGCTGCACGTGCGCCAGCAACTGCATCACGTACATCTTTTCGTGATCCTTGTGCCGCATTAGCGAGGAACTCTCCCTTGGCACTGGTCACTTCGTAACTGCGACCTGACTCGGAACGTGGAAACGCACCATTGATTAGCAGCTTGTAGGTCTTTCTAACTTCGAGGCGATCAGACATTGAGGTATGCCTCCAGTCCGTGCTTTCCACCTTCGCGGCCAAATCCCGATTCGCGAGTTCCACCAAATGGACTCGTCGGATCAAACTTATTGTACGTATTGGCCCAAACAACTCCAGCACGTAGTCGTTCAGCTGTCCACAGAGTTCGACTTCCCTTTTCACTCCAGACGCCGCAGGCGAGCCCGTAGTTCGTGTTGTTGGCTTTAGTGATGGCTTCTTCTGGAGTCCTGAAGGTCAGAACTGAAAGAACAGGACCAAAAATTTCTTCTCGAGCAATGCGGTGTGACTGTGAGACGTCTGCAAAGACTGTTGGCGCGAACCAGAACCCCTTCTTCGGCAGTTCGCACGAACTCGTGTACCGAGTTGCGCCTTCTTGTTCGCCGTAGGCCACGAGCTCGTTAATACGCTTCAGTTGCTCTAATGAGTTGATGGCACCAATGTCAGTGTTCTTATCCATTGGGTCACCAACACGTAATTGCTCAACTCGGCGAACTAATCGTCGAAGTACATCATCAGCTATTGATTCTTGAACCAGAAGTCTGGACCCAGCGCAGCAAACGTGTCCTTGATTGAAGAAGATTCCATCAATAATGCCTTCAATCATTTCGTCGATCGGAGCATCTTCATAAACAATGTTCGCACCCTTGCCGCCAAGCTCCAATGTAAGACGCTTGTGGCTAGTGGCGACTCGCTGTTGAATAAGTCGACCAACACCAGTTGATCCGGTGAACGCAATCTTGTCGACGCCCGGGTGATCAACGAGTGCTGAGCCTGTTGCTCCATCTCCAGTGACAATGTTGACAACTCCGTCAGGCAGCCCTGCTTGCTGAATGATTTCAGCAAGGATCAAGGCGCTGAGTGGCGTAGTTTCTGCGGGCTTTAGAACACAGGTGTTGCCAGCCGCGAGTGCTGGCGCGAGCTTCCAGGCAGCCATCATTAGCGGGAAGTTCCAAGGAATAATTTGTCCGGCGACGCCAATTGGCTTTGGCGAATTGCCAAAGCCGGCGTGTTCTAGCTTGTCGGCCCATCCGGCGTAATAGAAGAAATGTGCCGCTGCCAAAGGAATGTCAACGTCGCGAGATTCTCGAATTGGTTTTCCGTTGTCGAGCGTTTCAACAACTGCAAGTTCGCGTGAACGCTCTTGAATAATTCGAGCAATGCGGTACAGATATTTTGCGCGCTCTGCACCAGTTGTCTTCGACCAAACGTTGTCATATGCCTTACGCGCTGCCTTTACGGCCTTATCTACGTCAGATGCACTCCCCTGGCTAATTGTGGCCAGTTGATTTTCCGTGGCTGGGTTTATTGTTTCGAATTGCTCATGCTTGGAAGGGTCGGTGAACTTTCCATTGATGAATAACCCGTAGCTCGACTTCAACTTTGCGATCGCAGCAGATTCTGGCGCTGGGTCATATTGCAGTGAACCAAGTTTTGAATTCGGAAGGTTATTTTCTGCCATATCAGTCTCCACTGAATTCATCGGGGCGAATGTACGTCCCGCGTTGCTGCTTAAGTCGTTGCATTAATAAATCATTTAGTAGCGACGACGCGCCAAAACGGAAAAGGTCTGGGGTCATCCATGTCGAACCTACGGTCTCATTAACAAGAACGAGATAGCGAATGGCATCTTTGGAGGTTCTAATCCCACCAGCTACTTTGACACCGACGATTTGGCCAGTAGTTTCTGCAAAATCTCTTACGGCTTCAAGCATTACAAGCGCCACGGGCTGAGTGGCAGCAACGGGGACTTTGCCAGTGGAAGTTTTAATAAAGTCAGCACCAGCGAGCATCGCAATCCAGCTTGCCTTACGAACATTGTCGTAGGTGACTAGTTCACCAGTTTCAAGAATTACCTTTAGATGCGCCTTGCCACAAACTTGCTTTACTGCAACGATTTCTTCGTACACCTGACCAATGCGTCCTGACAAGAAAGCGCCTCGGTCAATCACCATGTCAATTTCATCTGCGCCGTTTGCCACCGCTTCACGAACATCCATGAGCTTCACCATCAGCGATGCTCGACCAGAAGGGAAAGCAGTCGCGACAGCAGCTACTGCGACTGGCGAACCTTTTAAGACCGAGCGAGCATGGGCGACTAGATCTGGATAAACACAGACCGCTGCAACAGATGGAACTGAAAGATCCATCGGACTTGGACGCATTGCTTTGGTGCAAAGTGAAGTGACTTTTCCTGGAGTGTCGGCGCCCTCCAAAGTGGTTAGGTCAACCATAGAAATTGCCAAGTCGAGTGCGGCCATCTTGGTTGATTTCTTAATTGATCGAGTAGCTAATTTGGCGACTCGAGCTTCTGCCCCAACTGAATCAACACCGGACAGAGTTGCCAGAATTGAACGAAGTTCAGTTTCGGACTCAATTCGTGGCACCTGACTTGAGGTTTGAATTACCACCGAGTGATCTTCTGGGGTAACGAGGCGAAGTGGTGCAGTGCTCACACCGATAACGCTACCAATGACCAGCCTTTTGGCCAAATGCAGGCCTTTTTAGTACTTAGGCAATTCACCAGCGGCTGAGCGAGCACTCAGCGATGGTGCGCCAGCGTCTTTGTCGCTGAGGACTGGAGTGCCAGTCAAACGCCACTGAATGTTCAGTTCTGCGTCCATGGGGTTAATTTCGAGCTCTACGGCTGCGTTGAAAGGTGACGAAAGAAGATACGTCAACGACGCGTTCTCGCTCGTGACGCAAAAACCGTGCGCCACACCTGCAGGAAGATAGACCGACTTGCCCAAGTTGGCACCAAGAGTGATGACTTCAACTTTTCCGTATGAAGGAGAACCAACGCGAATGTCAACAAGCACGTCATCGAGTTCGCCGTGAACACAGGTAACAACCTTGGCCTGGCCTTCTGGGGCTAATGAGTAGTGAAGTCCACGAACAACATTGCGTTCAGAGAACGAAAGATTTGCTTGCTTCGCATAAAAGTTGAGCTCTTCGATTTCAAAATCAGGCAACTTGAACCACTCACGAAAGTAACCACGATCATCGCCATGCACTGGAGACTCGAGTTCGTAGGCACCCTTAATGGAGAGTTCTCGTAACTTCATTACGTCTGGTCCTTAATTGGACGCCACCAAGACTCATTATCGATGTACCACTGAACAGTTGATGCAAGGCCTTCTTCAAAATGAACTTGTGGTGTGTAACCGAGTTCGTTTTGGATTTTTGACCAGTCCACTGAGTAACGACGGTCATGGCCCAAACGGTCACTTACTGGTTCAATCATTGAACTGTCATGGCCACAAAGCTCTAACAGTTTCCAGGTGAGTTCCTTATTAGTGAGTTCAGTGCCACCACCAATGTTGTAAATCTCTCCTTCACGTCCATCTTCAAGGACGCGAAGAATCCCACGACAGTGGTCATCGACATGCAGCCAGTCGCGAACGTTGAGTCCGTCTCCATAGAGAGGAACTTTCTTTCCATCAATCAAGTTGCTGACAAAAAGCGGAATTACTTTTTCTGGGTATTGACGAGGTCCGTAGTTATTAGAGCAGCGAGTCACCATTACTGGAAGATTAAAAGTTCTGTGATACGCCAGTGCAGCTAAATCAGATCCAGCTTTAGAAGATGAGTAGGGAGAATTTGGCTCCAAGATGTGTTCTTCACTCCACGATCCTTCAGGAATGGACCCGTATACCTCGTCTGTTGAGACATGCACAAAGCGCTCAACGCCTCCGGCACGAGAACTCTCTAATAGTTGTTGAGTACCCAGAACATTTGTTTCGAAGAATGCCTTGGCTCCAGTAATTGAGCGATCCACATGGCTTTCCGCAGCGAAGTGAACAACTGAGTGTGTGCCAGATAAGACTTCGTTGGCAAGATCTGCGTCATTGATAGAGCCGTGAACAAAACTGACACGCGAATCCTTCAGAACGTCAGTCATGTTCTCTCGACGACCCGAGTAGGTCAATGCATCAAAAAGAACGATCTCTTTGTAACCCAATTCGTCTGCCTTTTCGAGCAACATCTCAGAGAAACGAGAACCGATGAAGCCAGCTGCTCCAGTGATTACAACGCGCATAGAGATACCTGGCCTTTAGAAAGGGGTTCGTTCACTTCTATACTAATGGAGTGAAGGGAATCATTCTTGCTGGTGGTAGTGGCACTCGATTGCACCCCATTACGCGTGCCGTATCGAAGCAGTTGCTTCCGATTTACGACAAGCCAATGGTGTACTACCCGCTGAGCACATTGATGCTCGCAGGGCTTCGCGAAATTCTGATTATCACCACCCCGCATGATCAACCTGGATTTATTCGTTTGCTTGGAGATGGTTCACAATTTGGACTTCAGATCTCGTACGTGATTCAAGAGAAGCCTGATGGTCTCGCTCAAGCGCTCATCCTTGGTGAAGAATTTCTTGATGGTGAGAAGTGTGCACTAATCCTTGGTGACAATCTTTTCTACGGTCCTGGTCTTGGAACACACCTTCGACAAAATAATGAAGTCAAGGGTGCATTAATTTTTGCGTACCAAGTAGTTGATCCAACTGCCTATGGAGTAGTCGAATTCGACAGTAACGGAAAAGTTGTTTCCATCGAAGAGAAGCCTGCAAATCCGAAAAGCAACTACGTCGTTCCAGGAATTTATTTCTACGATGAACGCGCTCCTCAAATTGCGAAGACACTTGAGCCAAGTGCTCGAGGTGAATTGGAAATCACGGCACTTAATAACGCATACCTTGAGATGGGTGAGCTCAGCGTGGAAGTTCTCTCCAGGGCGACTACTTGGCTCGATACTGGAACATATGAATCGCTCTACGAAGCTGGGGGACTAATTCGCACCCTGCAACACCGGACTGGACTCCGCATTGGTGATGTCGAGCAAATTGCTCGAGACCAGGGTTGGATCTAAGCGCTTCTTAACGGAAATCTCAATGTTTTATGTCGTATGTCCTAAAGTATCTTTAATCATTTAGAAGGAGTGTTTATGTCAACCGCCTCAATCGCACTGAAGCAGCCTCGTGTTCTTGCAGATGTTTTGCCAAAGTCGCTTACTACTGACATCGCTCTCGTTGTCGGTGCAGCGGCCCTAGTGGGTATTTTGGCCCAGATTTCTATTCCCTTGGGATTCACACCAGTACCGATAACAGGCCAGACCTTCGGAGTGCTCCTTGCAGGTTCAGTCCTTGGATGGCGCCGTGCGTCTTTGTCAATGAGCTTTTATGTTCTCGCTGGAATCGCCGGCGTTCCATGGTTCGCACAGCACGCACACGGAATTTCATTCCCAACATTTGGCTACCTTGTTGGCTTCGTGTTCGCAGGCGCACTTCTTGGTGCACTAGCTTCACGTGGCAATGACCGCAACGTAGTTCGAGCTGCAATTTCAATGTTGCTGGCAGAAGCAGTCATTTACATTTTTGGTGTTACTTGGCTCGCTCATGACATTCATGTTTCATTCGCAACTGCACTCAACCTCGGAATGAAACCATTCATTTGGGGCGACATCATCAAGGCAGGAATTGCAGGACTTGCAATTCCAGCTGCGTGGCGTTTCGTTGACAAAGCTGACAAATCTAAGTCTGAGTAAATCCAAAGCCTTAATAAAAAAACGCCAGCTATAAAGCTGGCGTTTTTTTATTTGTAGCGAAACCGATGAATTCTGCTGTCGGACCATGAACGGTGTTCTTCTGCCAGCCCATTGCTTTGCGGTCAAGAGTCGTGTGCGCTTGAGCAATGGCAATTGCGTGTGAGAGCACTTCATCCTCACTCTTTACTGATTCAACAATTCCTGCTGCGAGAGCTTCGGGGCCAGAGTACTTACGAGCGGCAACTCCAGCGTCAACTGCCGTCGTGCGCGGAAGTCGGTTCAGAAGAATTGAATACAGCTGATCACCAAGCGGCATTCCAATTGCTGTCTCATTCATGCACCAAAAACCGCGGTCTTCTCGCATCACACGCTGATCAAAGGCGCAAGAAATGAGTGCACCGCCTGCATAGGTGTGACCATTAAGAGCGGCAACTGTGTACGCAGGGAAAACAAGAATTCGGCCAATAGTGCGCTGTAGTTCTTGAACTGTTGCAGAGAGCTCAGTTGGGTTGTTTCCAAATCTTGCGAGGTCAAGTCCATTACAGAAGAATTTGCCAGTGCCCGTTAGAACTATCGCAAGCGGGCCTTCCTCTTTTTCTAGCTCATCAAAAATCTCGTTGATTCGCGCAAGAGAGTCGAAGTTGATTCGGTTCTCCCCTTCGTTCCAGGTGATGACCGCTACTGCATCGTGTTTTGTAACTGAAATGTCCATTCGCCGAGCATACGACGAAGCGTCGCGCGAGGTAAGTTTGTTTTATGGCAGAAGATCGCACCATCCCAGAACCCGATGTTTCTGAGGAAAATCCAATATCAGAGCACTGGGTTTGGCGTGGAAAACACCGTGCGCCTTCCCCTCGTGCTCTCGTAGACCGGTTCATTGAGAACTGGGGCGAGCAGCAGCTCAGTTCCGAAGTTCATCCCAGCACTCCATTCACGAAAAAACGCCGTCAAATACTTGCGGCAAAATTTCCTTCTAAGACTCTGGTGATTCCAACTGGGAATTTAAAAGTTCGTGCAAACGATACCGATTACAGATTCCGACCTTCTTCAGACTTCTTCTATCTGACAAGTTGCCACGAGCCTGATTGTGTGCTCGTGATAAGTCCAGAAAAGGGTGCAACCCTCTACATAAGTCCACGAAGAGACAATTCAACTCATGACTTCTTTTCCGACTCACGTTACGGAGAACTTTGGGTCGGACCTCGTCACGGCGTTATCGAGGCAGCAGTCCACTACGAGATCCAAACCGCACCACTTGATTCTCTTGAAAGTGACCTAAAGGGCTTACAGGCCTCAGACGTTCTCACTGTGCGCGGGTTTGACCAATCTGTTGACGATCTACTCAAACAGAACAAGAGTGACGTGGAGCTTCACCAAACACTCCACGAGATGCGTCTTACTAAAGACTCGTTTGAAATCGAACAACTTCAAGTTGCAATCGACTTTACGGTCAAAGGCTTTGAAGACGTTGTGCGAGCTCTCCCCGAAGCTGAAGGCCGCGGAGAAAGAGTTATCGAGGGGATCTTCAATCTTCGTGCTCGCACCGAAGGTAATGATGTGGGCTACGACACCATCGCCGCTAGTGGCTCTAATGCAACAATTCTTCACTGGACGAGGAATAATGGCAAAGTAAACAAGGGCGAAATGCTTCTCCTTGACGCAGGGGTTGAATGCTCAAACCTCTATACCGCTGACGTAACGAGAACAATGCC
>Ga0214193_1000022_pt1 | contig 45124 bp, 60 predicted proteins | sample TroBogEpilimnion_10_FD_153031 | JGI IMG/M metagenome (GOLD analysis project Ga0214193, IMG submission 153031) | Freshwater microbial communities from Trout Bog Lake, WI - 05AUG2008 epilimnion | ecosystem: Environmental > Aquatic > Freshwater > Lake > Epilimnion/Euphotic zone | place: Trout Bog...
TGTTGGAGCCCCGCCAATATAGGTCTCTATTTTAGTCCAACCGTAGTTATTAATTTCTGTTTGAGTTGACCCAGTGTAAACATTTGTGCTGTCTTTTGCATAAGATGATACAAGCACTGGTAATGCCTGACTGGTCATCATATAGGTAACTATCTTGTAAGTTGGACTTGAGCCATTTGTGGTGCATGTATATAAAACAGATCCTGATGCCGTTGATGTTCCAGTAGTTGTAGCAAATGAATTTGTAGTAAAGACTGGATGTGCAGCAGCACCTGTAACTGAAGATATTGTACTTGTTGTAGTTGGAGTAAACTTTGTTCCATCTCCAGTTACCATAAGATATGGCGGATTAAAGAGGTTTTGATTCCACTCAGCAGAAATCACTGGTAGCATATTTACGGATTTAGCATTTAGAAAAATGTCTCTATACGTATTATCAGTATTTAGTAGCATTATACCTCCGTAAATTCTATGGTCATATCAACTAGGTCTCTGAATTCATTTCTCTTTGATGTAGTTATATCAAACTTAGTAATGAAAACTTGAGTTGTTTCTGATGTGAATTTAGAACTCAAAAATGAGGTATCTCCAACCGAAGGCGTAGATGATGCTGAATGTACAAACTTAATATAGATTGGACTAAATACATTTTGTGAATAAAAAGCATTTAGCCAGGCTGATGAATAATTTCCATCAACTGTATCATTTGTGCTAGATGTCAATGTTTTCCAAGTTACGGTAAATGTTCTCTTTGAGGCAATTACATATTTACGCATTTTACCATTTGCCATACGGGAAGATTCTTCAATTAGGCTATTTTCAACTTGAATAGGATCACGGTTATGATCTGTTAATGGATACCATGTAGTATTATCAGTAGAAACTTGTATTCCCGCCTGTATAGCATATACTGTCATTTAGTGTTTTACCTTTACCGTTGCTGTTTTGACATTGTGAGTAGTGTTTGCCTTAGCCTTAGCTTTAGCAAGACCCTCTTGAATTCCCTTTTGAGTTGCTGCTGTGATAGCCGCTTCATATTCCTTTGGAGTAATTACAGAATTACTTGTATTAATAGTTTGATAAACTTGAACTCCCTGGAAAGCATCTCCACTTGCAAGTTTGCTAGCTGCTGCAACAGCTGCTTGAACTTGAGAATTTACACCTGCCGTTTGCTTTTCATAAGATGCCGTTGAGATTCCTCCCAAAAGTGATGCATCATATTTAGAGCTAAATGTAGTAGGAATATTCATACCAGTATACTTGCTTAGATTTTTAAGTGCAACAGAGTTAGATGATGCGTCCTGTAAAGCACTAATAATATTAGACAGACTAGTTGCAAGATCTGTTTGTTTTCCAGCCTTCAATTGTCCAGCATATGTTGCTTGTGCATTCTGTGCGGATTGTTGAGCTTGTGCAGCTGCAAGATAATCTCCACTAATTGTAGCTTGCTTCATCTGATTAAAATAATCCATTTGCTTAGTTTGGTAATCTTGTGTAAGCTTTAATTGATCATTATATTTTTGCTGAGCAGCTGCTTGAGCATCTACCAATTTCTTTAGGTCCGTATAATGCTTAATAACTGGAGCATATATCTTTGCATAATCTGGGCCAGTAGAAGTTGTTGAGTCACCACCGCCACCACCGCCAGCACCGCCTCCTGCTCCATTGAGACCAGCCATAATCGCTTTGTTAGCTGCGTCTACAGCTTTCTGAAAATCTCCACTTTTTGCATAAGCATCAATAATTTCACCCATTTTAGATGCAGCTGTTAAACCTAGCTTGGTACCATTTGCCTTTGCCCAGGCCTGCAATTGATCTGGAGTCATGACCTGCAAAACAGCATTCATCTTCATAATTTCTGATGCAGATAATTTAGCATTAGGCCCCATGCCTTTGATATATCCTTCAACCTGAGTTAATCTTGCTATATCATCTTTACTTCCTGTGCCAATGATAGTCTTTTCAAGTAAATCAAGTGCTGTACTTGTATCTCCACTTGCTGCTTTAACTGCATTAATTCTATCTTGCATATCTTTAAAACCAAGAGAGCTATTTGATGTAATTGCATACAAATTATTTAGCTGATCTGCATATGCTTTAGCAGCTCCTGTTAATGATGAATAATCTAATTGATACATCTTTGAACCAGCTCTTCCGCCATAAGCCAATCCAGTTGTAACAAAATCTTGACTATTAACTAGAGCATTAAGAGATGATGTTGTTGCTTTTGACGCATCTGCCTTGCCAGTTTTTTCGTTATACCCAATAGATCTTGAAATTTCTTTCCATGCAGTTTCAAAATCTGTAGTTCTGCCTGCTGCCTGCAAAGCTGAATAAACATATGCTTTTGCTTGTGAAGGATCTAGTCCGCCTGTTGATATAGCATTTTGAACATTTTGCTTCAAGTTGCCAACAACGCCAGTTATTTTATAATTTGGGTCTGATATAGCCTTTACAAGATCTCCTAGGGGATCTCCCTTTGGTAGACTTTTGATTGCAGCAACCATTGCTTGGACTTGAGTGCTTGCACTTGACATCCCGTTTCCAAGATCAACTATATTGCCCTTTAATGTTACTGTCTTTGTTGAAAGATTACTTGTTTGTAAAGAGAGATTTTTAGTTTGAACTGCTGTATTCAATGCAGTACTCTTGAAGATTTGAAGGTCTGACACAGAACTTGTTGTATTGGCTTTCCATTCTGCTGCAACTGATGCGGAACGTGCAGAAATCATATCAAATAATGATTTTACTGCTCCTGCTGCAGCACCTATTGCAGCTCCTATTGGAGCACCTTCTGGGCCGAAAGCCATACCAGCCATCATTCCCATTCCAGACATTGATGCAACATTTCCTATAGCAGAAGATACACCACCCTTTGGAAGCATGCTGGTGAGCATTGGGGCTACCATAGCAAGTCCCATTCCAGCTCCGCCTGCACCCATCTTTGATGCTAGCATTCTACTAAATATGCCTGAAGTTTCTTCAGCAGCGACTACAGCTTCTTCTTCTGCTGGTACCCATAGTTGAGCACTAAATTCTTTTATACTTTGCTGTGCAAATGGAAGCTCCATTTGTAGAGCTTCTTGAGTTGCAGTACTTGCAGCTTCTACACTTGCTTTTGCTGCAGCTTCAACATCTGGTATTGTATCAGTAATTCCAGCAGCAGTGCCTTGTCCAATTGGTTGCCCCAGCATTCTTCTGAATAATCCAGATGGGCTGGCTGCTTCAGATGCACCTCTTCCAGATTCTAATGTGGCATTAACGCTTTCAACTTCTGCATCATTAATAATAGATTGAGAATCATTAATTCCCTTGGCTACGCCAACACTCCAAGATTTACCAGATTGTTCTGCTATTTGTTGAACATAAGCATTAGCTTGCTTTTGCGCTTCTATGGAAGCAGTAGGTCTTGAATAATAAGATCCAGCACCGCCCAAAGATATTCCAGATGGATCTGGGTATTCAGTAGCTCCGCCACCCATACCAGTTCTAGATCTTGTTCCCTTTGCATCTGTATATTGATAAGTCTTAAATGTATTTCTTTCTTTAATTACAGAATCTCTTACAACTTGAGATACACCATTAAACTCATCATCAATAGTAGATTGAACTGCAGAATTGAGTTCTGCATCCCCAACCAACTTAGAGCCATGACTTCTAATTGCTGTAATCATACCCTGTTTAAATGGCTCATCAACATTTGCAAAATTTTTATAAACTTCGCTATTTGGATTTCTTGCCTCTGCCTGTAGCCAGTCTGCTAATTCATTTCCAGACATGTAACCCTTGTTAGCTGCAGCTGGAAGATTCATTATTGATTCAGAGTAAGCATTTACAGATCCATTCTTAGCAAATGTACCCATCATATTTCCATGAGTAGTTTCATCAATTGCACCTGATGCATACATAGCTCTTACTTGATCTGCAGTCAAAGTGATTGGTTCTGTTGTGTGTGCACGGGCTAATCCTGTATTAGCAGCATTACCTCTGCCAGTATCAAAATATGCATTGCTTGATGCAGTCTTCATATGCATTACTCTTTGCATTTCTGAATATACTGGATCTGACTTTAGTGCAGATGCAGTAATCTTGCCATTTAGAGCAAGTCTATCAAGCATTTCTGTTATGATTGATTCTACTCCAGAGAAGTTAGCTTGAATTTCTTCAATAACTTTTTGAGCAGATGATGTACCCGTATAGCTTGATCCATTAAATACTACCTGCCCGCCCGTCATATACCCTGGCAAATTATTTCTATTCATTGCTGAAAGAACTGTGCTGTATTTTGCAGCTGCTGATTTATTAACTACAAATTCACCTGGAGTAAGCATAGCTGGTACAGTATCGCCACTTCCAGTGCCTGGAACATTTCCACCAGATGCAAATAGCATTGGTAGTTCCATTTGTAAAGCACCTGTAGCTTCTCTTGCGGTAGTTCCAGCTTCTGTAATAACTGTATCTAGATCTGATGCCAAGGCTCCAGGATTGACTGATACTGCATTAAGTGCAGAAATTTGAGTTGTTAGATTTCTAATCGCTGTTGCGAGAACATCAAAAGCCTTTGCACTATTTTGTGCAGATAGTTCCATTAAGTCTGTAGAATGTGATGCTGCAAGTGCACTTACATCAACTTCATGATAGAAGTTTGACATGTTCTTGAGTCCTGCTGCAAATCTTTGAAGAGGACCTGTGTCAGTAGCCTGAGTAAAGCCTTCCTTAAACATTCGCATGTAGTTGAAGCCTTTAAATATAGTTCCGACAAGGTTAGAGAATAAACCTGCAAACATTACAAGCGGACCGATTAAGCCAACCACAGCTAATCCGCCAATCAAAACGCTCTTCATTGAACCTAATTTATCAAACCACTTTACAATTCCGTCTAAGACATTTCCGATATTTGTCATAACAACAAGAAATTCTCTGCCGACTGGAATCAAGTCTGCCTGTAGACTTGCCTTCATCTTTGCATATTGGGCTGCAGGAGTACCCTTACTTGCAACGTCTACTTCTTGTTGTGCAACTGCTGCAAGTTCTGATGAACTACTTGCATACAACTGCATAACTTTTTCATTTTGAGATCCAGCCTTGCCTAAACTTGATATAAGTGCGTCTGCACGAGCAAACTGGAATTTTCCAAACAATTGTTCAATTGCTTGAGTTCTAGTAGCATTAGGAAGCTTATCTAGTGCTGCTTGTAGATCCTGCAACATCTTCAATGGATTATTTGCATCTTGTGCAACAATACCCTTTAGGCTTATGCCAAGATTATTAAATTCATTTACAGCTTTTGTTGTAGGATTAATCAAGGTAGCAAACATTGATTTAATTGTGTTAGCTGCTTGTGATGCTGGCACACCATTTTCACGCAATGCTACTAACAGTGTTGCAAAATCCTTATAGCTTCCGCCCATTTGAGTAATGATTGGACCAACTTTTGGCATAGCTTCAACAAGGTCTTGCATTGATGTAGATGTTGAGTGCTTAGCAGCATTTAAAAAGTTAATAGCATCAGTCATTTGGCTGGATTGCAACTTAAATACATTCTGCATAGCAATTGCTGCTTGTGCAGAGTCTGCTGCAGTCAATCCACCAATTTTCATCAATTTAGCAGTAGCATCAGTTGTCTTAAGAAGATCTTGTCCCGTTAAGCCCATTTGAGAGAATGTTTGTGCAATTGTTACGGTATCCGTCATTGTGATACCAATTGTATGGGCTAGATTTTCAGCTAGATTAGTAACTTCATTTTTAATAGTGTCCAAAGTTGCCTGAGATTGAACTACTGCCTGAGAACCATAAACCTTCAACATGTCAGTCATTTGCTTATCAAATGATAGATATGTCTGTGCTGCTTGATTTGCAAATAGTCCAAGTGGTACTGTTAAGCCTACTGTTAATTGACGACCCGCCCATTGCATATTTTTACCAAAATCAATAAGCTTATTTGCTCCATCACGGAGTGTTGTATTGTAAGCTGTTTGATAAAAAGCTGCTTTTTCTGTATCAGTAACTACACCGTTAAGGTCTGTAATTACTTGAGAATAGCCTGCGTGAAGTGCATCTGGCACAACAACAGAACGAGCTACTCTTGCTTGCTGTGTAGCTAAATCGTCTAGCTGGGTTGATACGCCTTGTGCGTTTTGCTTCCAGATATTGTAGTACTGACCGAGTTTTAATTGGCCTGATTCTAGTTGCTTACTAAATTGAGAAACGCTGTCTGCCATTTGAACAGACTGAACATTAAATGCTCGTGTTGAATTTACTAGATTGGTAAATTGCTGTTGGGCTTTTTGAAGTCCAGAGACATAATCACTACTTAGAGTGTTTCCAAAGGAAGAACTCTGCATGTCTGCCATAGCTGCTTTGAGCTTTGTAACCTCTGCAAACACAGGGCTAAAATTAGCAAATGCATTTAAGTGAATGTCTACTGAATTAATTGCCACCTATTTCCTCCACATAGCCAAGTCCAAAACCAATTCCGAAACCTGCATCTTTTGCTACAGTACCTTTCAAAACGGTAATGTCATTGTCTTCTTCTTCTTCAGTCTCTAGATCTACACCTTGCAATGCTGCAGTGAATTTCTTATCAGAATAATCTCTGTCCCGCATTGTCTTCAGTATGATCAGAACCTCCTCCATTGAAAGGTTGTTTTCCAACTCTTCAAAATTCTTCCAATGTCCTAGAAGAAAAACTTCTGCTTCTAAACTGGCGAGATCTAGTTCGTCCCAGCTAGATTCGCCAGTGGGGAGTTTGGGGAGTCCATTTTGACACCGCCTGCAACTTCCAAAATCTTCATAAGTGTAGGGACTTCAACTACCTTTTCAAAGGCATCTTTGTCTGTAGAAAGCTGTGGGTAAAATACTTCCATGCACACCATACCAGCTTCAATAAACACTTCTAGGATGTCGGACTCTGTTTTAACAGACTCATCCTTCATCTTATCAATAACTGTCATAAACTTCTTAAGATAAGAAATTGTCAATGGCTTAACCTTAATAACGGTTCCATCTGATAGTTCAATTTCTAATACATCATATATTGTGGTTGGCAAAACATTCTCCTTTTTTTGCTGTCTAGGTAATTATATCAAGTTGTGTAATTAAAACATAAACTCCCCTCATTTCTGAGGGGAATTTATTTATACGATATTAAGTTTTAGGGTGTATTATTATCCGTATACACGGTCAATAATTACGCCATATTCTGCACCATCATATGAGTCTGAGTCATCTGGGAGGCAACGGAATTGGACTGGGAACACTGTAGCTCCGTCACGCTTCAATGCGTGTGCGGTTGTCTGCATCTGAACGATACGACGTGCAACATAAATACGCTCCTTCTTAATTGTTCCAGAAGTATCAATAAGCCCTGGGGCTGATGATCCGTTAACTGTGTAGTTAGAACCTTCTGTACCAATGTTCTGTGGAACGTTACCGATTGCCACGAGTGAACGCTCTACTGGATAATCTCCGAGAGATCCAGCTGCCAAGTTCAGTGTTGCGTTTGCAACGTTTGCAGTGTTGACAGTTGCTGGAGTAAATGAGTTCTCAATGTTTGATGTTGAGCCAGTTGCTGTGTAAGTTACATAGCTATCTGCTTGTCCAAATACCAAGTTGATATTTTCAAGTGTACCCTCTGAGAGTTCTGTCTTAAGCGTGATCTTAAGAGTCTGCTTGAATAGACGAGCTGCATCAAGAAGTTGATCAACCATAACTTCACCATATCCTGGCTCGTATGATACTTCAAAACCTGTGTTTGTATATCCGACGTTTCTCCACTTAGAGCTTGAGTCTAGATATCCTGCTGCTGGTTGAGTTGATGCCCAACCGAGATCGCCTGAGCCTGCTACTGCTGTGTTTGGGCGGTTAACTCCATTACCTGTGCTTACGAAAATATTCGCTGCACCAACAAGTACGTTTTTTACATTTTGTGCCATAGTTTTATTTCACCTGCTTTCATTTTATTAAAATTTGATAGATAAGGGCCTTCCTCAAGACCTAAATAAATAATAACAGATTGACCCAATAATTCAAAGTTTAGAACCTTCCATTTGAAGATTGGTCTGTATTACGACTGTATTTATACAATATGTGAACTTGTCCTTGAATATGCCCGCCCTCATTCTTAAAAGGCTCTGGAGATAGAATTGCTTCAATTGAAGTATAATGAAAATGAAATGTGCTATTTAAATTAAATGAATTTATATCTTTAGCTGATTCATCAAATCTTCTAAATAGATCAAGCATTAAGTTAATAACACGATTAACTTCATCAATATCTATGCTTGTTATTGTCAACAGCATTAATTCTTCTTGCATCCACCAGTCTTGTGTAATTGGCTTTACTTCCCAGTCATATACAATGAATGGTTTTCCTGGCAAAAGATTATTAAACTCTGGAAGCTCTTGAGCTGGAATAATTGGTACTAGTGGTTCTGTAAAGCCCTCTGCATAATAATCAGATGGATTATAAACTCCAGATGACTGTAGATTTGCCCATATATACTGACGCATGTCATTAACTGCTAATTGTGTGTAATCTGCCATTATTGAACCACCTTATTTCCCGAATAACTTCTTAATGTAGATATTGCAGATTCCATCGCTTTTTCAGAACCAGCATTTGGTTCATTTAAAGCATTAACTATAGATTCTTGCAAACTACTTAAAATACCAGATGATTGGATTACTAATGCGGTATTGGCTGCAAACCAACCATGAAAGAATTTCTCAAAAGATCCTTTAACCTGAGTTCCGCCAGGATTTAGAATATTAACGATTGTTCCATTGGGTATAAATGAAACTACTCCAGAACGACCAAGGAATGCAAGAGTTCTTCTGGCTTGAAAACTAATTCCTCTTCCAGATTCCATTACATCTGCTTTATCTGCAAAGACACTTCTAGATACTACAGATTTTCCAGTTCTTCCTGCTTGAAGAAGTTCTGGTGGAATTGGGACTGGTGTTTTAGATTTAATAAAATCTGCACCAATCTTTAATGAAGATCCATTGGAATAAATTCTAGCCATTTTAAATAACTTCTTAGATGTATTTCCAGTTTGATTCCACTCGTATACGTGATGGAATTTCTTTGGTTCCATTTTTGCTGCCAGGCTTAAATCTCTAATAAATCTTTTAGTTGAGATTGTAAACAAAGCATTATTTATTTCTGTTAATACATTTGGCTCTATAGCAACCTGCATACCTTGAACCTTAATGTTTATTTCATGCAAAAATTTTTCGACTTCTCCACTATTGGACTTGAGTGTTATCATTCTGAACCTGTACTCTCTGTAGAGTAACTTCATAATAAGCAACTCTTCCAAATGGATCTAATACAGCGTGTGATGCTGTAACGTCAAATATTGTATCTGGCTGATCAATCTTATCAAACTCATAATACACTTGCTTGTTATCATTTGATCTAATGCCAGAAACTCTCCAACGCTTAGAAACCTGCTCTAGCATTTTCATTTTTAACTGTAGCTTTTCTCCATACTCATCAAACTTACCATTATCAAAACTTTTATTATCTGCTTTGTTAGATGAGCCTTTTGTCTTTAATGGTTCTATTTTACATTGTACTGTATGGTCATAAACCCATTCCCGCACAATCTTACCGCTGCCTGGAGCCTGAGAAGCCTGCTGGATATAAATATCAGCCTTCATATTCATAATGGTCTGTATGAAGGAGTTATTCATTAAATAATCACAATCCCAACGTTGCGGTATTGATCAAGAATCTGATCTACAAGTGCGTTACCAGTACCGTTAAATGCTCCTGCTGCCAATTCAAATGAAATTTCACTGAGATCAACTTTTTTCAAATACTTTTGTCTCCACATTGCATCCTGTGACAAGTGATCCCCAGCTAGAATCACGGTACAACGTCTGACATCTTGGGGAACATAGTTCCAACCCTTTTGTCCATAAACTCTGTATCTATTTGCTGCTCTGAATCTACCATATAGGTCTACTGTTGGGTCAACAACATTGTCATATGAAATTATTCCTTCGTAGTCAGCATTAACGATTCTAATGGCTCTATATGTTGTAGTTATCTCAACTGGCCAGCCGAAAGTGTTATAAACTGGATCTTGTGTATTATCAATAACAAGTTGTCCATTTTCATATATCTGATCAATTGTTAGGGCTCTTTCATTAAGTTCAAGTGCATCTGAACCGTTTCCCCAAATTTCTTGATCGCCATAAACACGACCAAATGTCTGACCTGTGTAATTTTCAATTTGCATACGTGCCAAAAATTCGGCTGCCACAATTTCTTGCTCAGATTTATAATTTACATCTGATGGCCTTACTCCAAAATTGTAGTATTCAACAATATCTGAGATAGAGGCGTAAGGTGTATAAACCTCGTAAAAATCCTCTTGAAATGTTGCTACTCCATTAATGGAGTAAGACCAATCAATTTTTAATACTCTATTCAAAGATGTATAAGTTGGTGTCAACTGAAATGTATATTTACCAACTGCTGGATCATTTGTGGCAACCGCATTGGTTACTAAAACAACGCTTGTGTAGTCTGCATCTGTTACAGTGACAAGAACGTTCCCATCTGCATTGATTAATTGATTATCCCAATATATCTCTAATTCAGCTATGTCTGATGTTCCTCGTAGTATTTGATGCATTTACTACCTCCATTATTTAATTATAAAATTCTTGTGCCTCTCTTGGAGTTGCTGGACGGAATCCCTGCTCTGTATCAAAAATCTTTTGAGCATCTGATTCAGACATTGCTACAAATGGGTGATCATGTGTAAATGAATATCCATAAATAGTATATGAAGGGTTTGCCTTATCCATCTTAACCAAGATAGTGTTCTCTTTCTTTAGTACAGCCTTCTTTTTTGGCTGCTCTTCTACTTCAGGCTCATCCTTTTCAGCATCAGCAAACTTAGAATACATTTCATAAGTAATACCTTCTTCTTCAAGGGCTGAAATAGCCTGTTGCTTATTTACTTTTTCTGGAAGGTCTACTCCAAATGAGTCTGCAACCTTCTTTAATTCTGCAATCTTAAGTGTGTCAAATGACATTTTATTCCTTTCACTCAGATAAAGTATACCATTTTTATAAATAAAAGTATAAGAGGGGAGGGTTTCAAGGCCCTCCCCGCTTATTTGTATTCTAATAATTAGATTAGAATGTGCCTCTGTTACCAGATTGGTCAGAGATGAGTGCTCCGTTAGTTACAGAACCGAATGTGCCGAATGAAGATCCAGCAACCTTTACGTTCTTAACAAGTACGTGTGCATCATAGTTTTCCATTTGTGCGCCAACACGAATGAATAGTGTGTATTCAATTGTGTCTTTCTTTGGCTGGAACAAACGGTATACAACAACATCACGCTTAATACCAACGATGAAGTTCTGTGGGAATGTCAAGTGGACATCTCCAAAGAGACCTGATGAGTTGTTATAGCCAGAGTCTGAGTAAGACTTACCTGTGCTATCACGAGTCTCATCCATCAGTGGAACGTTGATAACTGGAATACCGAACGCAAATGGTGTTGTGCTTCCTGGACCGCCGTCGTTAGCAACTACGTCACCACGAATAACGCCAGAAGCGATATCCCAAGGATTGACGGAGCCTGCCTGTGTGGTCAAGTTGTATAGGTAATCCTGTACCAAGTTAGATCCTACGAAGAATCTGAGTTGGTTACGGCGTTGCTTATACTTACGTGGCATGATCTTGATTGCTTGGTTAAACAATGCACGATCAATACCCTGACCATTACCGTCAACAACGTGAGCGTTGTTGAGAGCTAGAGAACGGAATCCTGGGAAGGCTGAAAGAAGACCTGTACCTGTTCCTGTACCATTGATAAGGAGATCTTCAACGTCGTTACCAGCCTGTGTAGCCATAAGACGTGCAATGTGATCTTCTAGATCAGGACCTTCGATATTATCTTCCAAACCTTCGGCTGAGAGTTCCCAGTCTAGGCGTAGCTTGCGAGTTGTCAAAGAAATCTTTGAGAATGTTGCAGAAGCTGTTGTGAAACCAGCACCAGTTGAGTTTGTGTAATCACGAGGATTATCCTCAGCTGCGACTGTCATAATGCGCTGACCGACTGATACACGATCAATTTCTGTCGTGTTTGAACGCATACGGATTGTACGAGCTGCCTTAGCAAGAATCGTAGCATCCCACATGTAATCCAAGAAGCGGTTAGCTTGATCTGGGTATAGAAGACCAGTACCAGAGTTAGTAACTCCATCTCCTGAGAGATTGTTTGCTGGTGTTGTACCAAGATTTGTTGTATCAATTACTTTTTGTAATAGTTCGTTGCTCATTTTTTTTTCTTTCACCTACCTTTCATTTTTTAGAAATTTTGGACTCCGAGGAAGGATCCATCCCAAGTAAAGCCCTTTTGGAGCTTATTGGAATCCCGAGATGCGCTATCAACGTCACCTACGGACTTTTGTACTGCAGTATCTTGCTCATATGAAGCGAGTCTCTTTTCGAGAGCCTCTACTCGCTTGAAGAAATCGGCAATGTTGTTGTTAAGTCCATCAAGTTCTTTCTTGATGTCTCCAACTGCTGACTCATGTTGGGCACGTGCTGCCTCAACTGATTCAACTGACTTTGCGATTGTTGCTTGTGATTCTGCAGAATTCTTATCTAGTGCTTCACTAAAGAGGTCACGCATATCAGTCAACATCTTTGCAAAAGAATCTACTGATTCTGCATTGGTGACGGACTTCTCTACGGCTTCTTCTACTGGAGCAGTTTCTGCTGGAGCTACTTCTTCAGACTTTGTAAGGTCTTCTGGTTGCTCTGACTTTTCAATTGTTGTTTCTGTTACGGCATCAATAGCTGTAACTTCTGTTGTTTCGTCTGCCATTTTTATACCTCCTTTTTGTATATTATCTGAATCGTTTTCAGAATCAGACTTCTTCATTTTGTTTTGATCTGGATGTAAATTAATTGTTGTTGTTGAATCTACAACATTACCAGCATCTCCGTCTTGTGTTGTAGCAGTATGAGTAGGACCTGGTGCATCATCCTTCTGCAAATACTGATCAATCACTTTACTTATAGCTAAACCTTTTTCTGTTTCTGAGCTTTCAATCCAGCCCACGTTTTCCATTGCAGTTCCGCAAACTACACAGTCTTTTGACTTTTCTACAGTAGATGAAGCAATGTTATCTTGCTTGCACCAATAAACATTTTCAATCTGGGTGTCTGCTGCCATACCTTTTACAAAAGAAGATCCATCTGCATTCTTTTGAATAGAAAAAATATTTGCAAGTTGATTGGCTGGGGAATCAACAACTGAAAGTTCCATCAAATCATATTCTTTAATTACACGACGATCATTATTGTCATCACCAGGCTCATAGCCAGCAGTTACAATATTACCGCCAATGGAGAAACCTGTATAGGTTCCATCAAGAATTTTCTCCCATGCATCTTGTGCACCCTTGGAGATATAAGCATCAACATAAATACCTTTATAGGTTTTATTAGTTTCTTTGTCAACAAAATCTTCTGGATGAAAAGAAAGCACCTTGCCAATAGCAATCGGCTGGTGCATTTGTCTTAGGTTTCCACGGAAACGAGCGAAGGCTTTTTCTGATGCGTCTGCGGTAACAATGTCACCATGATGATCAACATTATCTAAGGTTGCAAACCCCGATACTGTTCTTTTCTCTTTATTGACCTTTGTAATAGGGAAGGAGAGGTTAACTCTATTCTCACTATTTGTCCATTGTGCTTTTTGAATGTTCATTCTATGTTAAATAATATCAACCTTTGCAATAAAGGCAAAATATTTGTGATATACTATTTAACTTTCCTTCCTTGACCTTTTGGATTTCTTCCGCTAACACCTTCTGATGGAGCAGCATTTCTTGTCTTATCCCGAGTTCTAGACTGCATTGTTTGTGCCTTGATTTCAGCTGCATCTGATACTGGGTCAAATGGGTCATCTCCATGATCTAGTGGATTTAATCCAATACGCATTCTTACTTCGTTTGGTACGATAACCTTGGTTGTAAGGTAAATTTGATCAATTTGAGCCTGTGAAAGCTCATCTGTCAATGTCAATTCCTCAAACTTCAAGTTAAAAGCATCTGTAAATTCCCCGACGATTTTATTGATTTGAATCTCAAGCATGTCCTGTGCTGGACGACAAACTTGCTCTTTAAATGTTTTATCTGCATCTAGGGCATTTGCCAATGATATTCCTTGTGGAGTACCAATCTTTGATACTGGAACACGGTTGGCTAGAAGGATTCTGTCTCTGTTCTCTACCATGTAATTTTGGAAGGATGAGTCCTGAATTCCCGCTTCAATTGCCTTCATGTCAAATTCAACACGAGCATTTTCTCCATCTGAAGGCAAAGGAATGTAAAGTGTTCTGTGGTTTCTTCCACGAAGTCCTATCTGGAAAAACTCAAGTAGTTTACGCTCAGAGTCAGCATTAAGTTTTCCACCCTTGAGTGTAATAATGTAGCGTGGAACAGCCTTGTTCTCAAAATAATCTAGATTATAGCGTTGTGCAAATTCATCTCCAGCAATTGCATTCTTTGCAGAAAGAATATCTGGAACTCCATAGTATGTGTTTGTTGGAGTATACTTCTTAAAATGAATAACTTCGTTAGGACGAGGATCTGTTCCTATTTGGTCCTGTGTGGTCGTATCGCCAAAGTTTCTGAAATATGTATAGCGGTTGTATACAACCTGTACGAAGCCGTCTCTGTGACGGCGTATACGCATTGTAATGGCAGGAATGTGTCCAATGTATCCTATTTGTCCAGAAGATGTTCTACCAATTTCTAAGTACCCGTTTCCAGTTACTTCAAGATCTGTATAGATCTTCTTAATAATTTCTTCAAACGAGTCATCTGAATTTAGACTTTCCATCTTCTGACGCAATAATGATTTAGACCTTGAAATCTTTTTTCTAAGGAAATCTAACTTCTCTTCATCTTCGCTTGCATCCTCAAGCTTATCAAGCATTTTTTGAGTTTCTTCAAACTTATAACCAAGTCCTACAACGTTTGCAACTTTTGCATTAACTGCTGAGTGGTGAAATGGATTAATATCAAACAGTTGTGCCAAATACATAACATTGTATGGTGGCTGTACAATTTGGAATAAAGAATAGCCAGTTAAATCAAGTGGGTCAAGCTTTTTAGACTTTGCATCATCTAATCCTGTATAGGATTTTGTTATCTTACGAGAAACATTTCTTTTAAAGTTTGGATTAAGATTTTCAATCTTAAGTAGATCTTCAGCCTTTGCCATAAATGGGTCATCAAATTCAGACTCTTGAGTTACATACTTAGATGTTCCAAGACTTACTTGAATCTCTTGTCCCGCATCATTCTTAATAAATGAATCCTCTGGTTCTACGCTGACTCTATGTTCCATTTAGATAATTCCCATCTTTTTCTGATTAATTAGATCTTCTTTTAATGCAGGAATATCCCAATCGTCTGCGACCAATCCCAGATCCATTCTTTGCTTTTGGTATTCATACTGATCATCAGTAACTGGTCTGTGCCCAGAGAACCATAGCGGGTGTCCTTCGTCAATTCCATGAGACTTAGCAAATTTTCTTAATTCAGTAATTTTTGCCACATCACCTTTGATGGCATATATACACATATAGTTATTATCTTCATCCATAACAAGACTTCCGTCTGGCATTTGCCAAACATATGTGCCATAATTGACTTCTTCGACTTCCGTAATCTTCATCTTACCCATAAGGCAATTTTACCATTTTCTTATACTTAAGCAAATAAATTGTACTAGGACATGCCATTTCTATGTCTATAAAGTTAGTTTATTGTCAGAATCTACTACTCTATAATCTCTGGTTGCTTTTTTACAGCCAAAATAACTGCCTTCTTACCTTCCCAGCGAACTCTGCCTTTACAGCCTACATTTAACTTTTTAACACCATCTTCATGGGTTATCACATCATAAGCATATCCATGCAACTCAAATGATTCTGCCAAGTGCTCGTTTCCATTTACAAACACTCGCCATACTAGTGGGCTCTCGCCAGCCTTGGTATTAAATCTTAATATAATTTCATCGTATGGTCTTAGCCAACGATCCTTTAATATTTTCCAAATATAGTTTATTTTTGTCATATTCCCAACTCTTTTCTTTTTTGTGTGGCGGAAATAGCCTCTATATCCTGACCCAATGAAACTTGTTCAATCTTGTAGCCTACGTCTCGTCCATAAACAATATTGGTAATATTTGGCATTCTAATTACCATTGCTCCATCCATAAAGTCATCCTGTGAAATATAGCCCTTTACCTGATCAAATGTCAATGGATCTTTTACACTGGTATTGTAAGTATTTCTTACACCTAGCATTACTTGATCTGTTCTTTTCCCTGCCTCTTTATATAGTGCGTGATGACCTTCGTGCCATGGTTGATAGCGTCCAAGCATCAGGGTGGTTGGTGCTGACCAGTCGTGTAATTTAAATTTTTGAATTATATAAGTTGATTTTTGATATGCATCCATGTCATGCGAATCAAACATGCTGTCAAAGTTTTCTGGCTTCACAAACATTTTATTTGTATCTTCAAAACGACTTTCTTCAATCGTATTCATCCAAATAAGAATATCTGGTTTGCCAAAGGATTCTCTTGTCTCTGGCGTTGGGCAAATAAAATCAACAACGACATCAAGCCCCTGCCCAGACAATATTCTTGCCATTTCTCCCATGCGACGTGCATGTTCAATTCGGTCTTCAATTGTAAACCCAAGATCTGAATTTATAGTTGAGCGTACATAGTCTGCATTTAAATGTACTGCATTAATTCTATCTACAAGAGCTTTAGCAAGTGTGGTCTTGCCACTTCCTGGCAATCCTATAATCTGAATAATCATAAATATCCTTTAGTATATATAAGGTCCGCCATGTTTTTTAATTTTATTATATATATCACGACGAAATATCATAAGGTAGATTTTGTAAAAAAAGCCAATCATTTCAATATCTTTTCCTTATAAGCGTTTTCCCAATTTATTATATCACGTTTATTATTAAGTATGGGTTGACCTTTAATATTAAGACTTGTATTAAGCAATACTGGCACACCAGTTATCTTGTACCATGACTCTAGTACTTGATATAAGCCAGGGTGCTGTTCCTTATTTACAGTTTGAACTCTAGATGTCCCGTCAGCATGTACTACCGATGGGATTAATTCTGGCTTCAAGCATAATGGAGCAAATTGCATGTATGGGCTGGCATAACTCATACCAAACCATTCTGATGCATGCTCTTCCATAACAACAGGAGCGAAGGGCCTGAACAATTCTCTTTGTTTTATCTTATTTACCACGTCTTTGATATTAGGATCTCTTGGGTCAGCAAGAATACTTCTATTCCCCAATGATCTCGGACCAAATTCAGATCTTCCAGATGCGACTGGAGCAATTTTATCAACCAACAATTTATCAACTATATCTTGAACTGGATATTCATTTCCAATATTTGTGCCTAAATATGGAGTTATCCAGTTTACATGTTTTCCATATAATGCTAGTGCAGCACCTAGGGAACTCCCCGCATCCCCTGGGTTTGGCATAATCCAAATATCATTATAGATATCCCACAACTTTGTATTGGCAGAACAGTTCAACGCACATCCACCCATAAATACAAGATTCTTAGAGCCTACAGTCATTTGAGCCTTACGCATTATTTCCATTAATCTATTTTCATAAACCATTTGCACTGCTGCTGCTATATCAAATTTATCCTGCTCATCAATTATATTTCCCCAGTCAAATATGCCTTTGTGAAAATTATATTTTTGAGAAGAGTAGTGTGGAAAATATTCATTTACCTTGTTGAAGTATTTGTTTGGGTTGCCATACGCAGCCATACCCATCATTATATATTCTTCTTGATTTGGTTTTAAGCCTAGCAAATCTGTAAACGCTGAATAGAACAGGCCAAATGAAACTGGGTAGTTTTGCCTATAAATTAATTTTATATCATTTCCTTTACCCTGCCATATGGTTGAGGTATTGAATTCTCCTATTGCATCTAAAACCACAATAGTAGCATCAGTAAATTTACTAGTATAGTATCCAGCAGCTGCATGTGATCTATGATGACTTATGTGCTTTACTGGTAATTCTGATAAGGCTGTTCTCTTATAATACAGGTCAGTGTCTTTTATCCCGCCACGCAATAGCAACCTGGTTTTTTTCAAGTAAGGTTTTTCATAGTATGCAATTTGATCTGGATACCCATACTCTACAGCCTCTTTTAATATATCATAGTTTAGAGACGGATCATTTTTTAACTTACTATATCTTTCCGCATGTGCAGCAAAAAGTATTTCTCCATCACTTATGATAGAAACTGATGCATCGTGAAATCCCTCGCTGATTCCCATTATTACCATTACTTTTCACCAATCTCTTTTATTATTATTTTAAAGAATTCTTCAGAAACCTTCTTATTTGCAAAAGTTCCTGGATGCAATCCATCTCTTGCTACAGACCAGTAGGGATCGTTATTAGTATTTTCTAATTCTGCTAATTCCTTATCAACTGGAATATGGGGACCAATATTGACCTGATAATGATTTTTTAAATCTGATTCCTCATATAAGTATCTTTCTCTATACAACCAAGATGAGTATATTAATTTTATACCCTTCAGTTCACAATATTTTTCTAGGAATTTAAGCATATCAAATGCCAAAAGCTTGTGGTCTTCGTAGCAAAATGATTTAACATATTGAATATCTTTTCTATGTGGCTTTACTCCGTCTAGAGTATCTGGAATACACAAATCTTCATACTCTTTAGTTTCTGAATTATAATGTATAGACCTTGCTATATTTGGCAGGAATAGTACAATTAGATCTGGGTCCCCGTATTTCTCACAAAAGGAAAATACTCCTCTTACTATTGCATGGATTGAGAGACCACGTTTAGATATATTATAGTCTTTGACTTCTTTAGCAAATGAACCCTTTAATTTATTTGATAATAAATTTGTCCACATATACTCTTCTGGAATTCCTTCTCCAAATGTGTAAGAGCATCCTGAATACAAAAAATTATATGTATTACTATTTAGTCTTTCAAAGTTTTTTGTTCGGAATCCATCTTTGTTTAGCTTATACTCAAATTCTGGCCCAGTTACTACAATCTTTTCGTCTGGGAATCTATAAAAACTTTCATATTCTTCCGTCATTTATTGGCACCTTTGTGATATACAAATTGTATCATATAATATATGTATGAATGAAAAATCATTATATTTCCATCACATACCAAAAACTGCTGGGGCCTTAACCTTTACAAGCTTAAATCATGGTGGCTTGAAAGATCAGATACAGAAAAAAGGCTTGATATACCATCAAGATAGAAATCATATAATTAACTTGCTAGATGAGGATGAGATATCTCGTGCATCTTTTATAAATGGTCACTATGCAGCTGACCCTTACTATATAAACCCCAATACTCTGGGGATAACTGTAATCAGAAATCCCGCCAGAAGAATCGTTAGTCATTTTTGGTGGTTTCTTGAGTATGAAAAGTATTTTGACAAATACAAAAAAGAGGATATGGATGACCGATTAAAGTTTTTTGATATATGGATTAATAATGAAGAAGATATGCATATTAAATCAAACTTCCAAGCAAAGTTTCTTGTTAATAAACTTGATCAAAATGTTATTAAAAATAATTACCCAATCTATCGTGGAGATCTTGAAGAATTAAGTCCAAGAATAGACCATGCAAAAGTATACAAAATAGGTTGGGGCGTAGACAATACAGAAGTGACATTACAACAAGCAGAATCTATGCTTGAAAAAATGGCTGTAGTTGCTCGTACAGAAACAATTAATAATGATATGAATAAAATTATAGAATTTATAAATGATTATCTTGATTTAAATGTAATCAATCCAAATATAGAAAAGCATAATGTAAATGAGGCTACCAAAGAATTCTTTAGTAACCTCAGTCAACAAAATCTAAAAAGAATAGAAGAGTTTAATCAAATAGATTATTCACTTTGGGAAGATGTGAAGTCCAACCGCTTTTGATGGTCTGGGTATTTATCCCCATGAGCATGCTCTCCATTAAAATACTTTCTTCCAGACTGATGTGGCTTATCCTTATCAGTTCCGTTTCTTTGCTTATCAAACTCGCATCTATCTGAATGTTCTTTTATCAAAGTTTCTTCACTAAACATATCACTAGCCAATTCAATATTAAACTTATCTATAAAATGTCTTGGGATAGGCATGAAGGCTGCAAGTAGATCTCCCTTTTTAATATGGATTTCTTTGTCAACCTCAGTGATTTTAAGATTAAATGTAAAGTCTCTTCTTAAGTTATCACTTTCAACAACACCTGTCATAGCCATCACATTTGGAATAAAATAATTTGGCACTTGCATAGTCATTAAATTAATTCCTGGAGGAGTTCTTAGAGTATAACCATTTTGAATAGTTATAATGCCAGAGCCAAAAGAAGATACTACGGATTGAACATTTCCATTTTGTGGGCCATCCACAGAAAACTCTAGAGATTCATAATTTGGACCACCGTGCCAGATAGCAGTTATGTCATACATAGATCTGATTGCAAATCCATACTGATTGCCTATATTTAATGGCAAGCAGTAATAAAAGTGTGCGTTAAACCAGTCCCTCTTTGGGTTTCCCCTTAAATCACAGATTGTTTCTTTATATGCTCCGTCCCCATCTAGTGCGTGTGGAACAACAACAATTCTATCATCTGGTATTACATTATCGCCTTCATTAATATAATTACCACTCGTTAGCATGCCTATCCTCTGCTGTCCAGAACGATGCTAAGGTATATCTAGTCCCGCCAGAAATTTTAGTTACCCCATGCCAATGCTCGGCATCGCCTGGATGGATTGCAACTTTGCCAGCTTTTGGCTTAATATAAAAATCATTTTTTGGATAGTATGTTTCTCCACCATCAAAATCATCATTTAAATATAGAATAGAGCCATACAATCTATGCTTATAATTTTCAAAATGAATGTCATCATTCTCCATATTGTCGCAATGTGGAGGTTGCTCCATTCCATCAAACCATCTAACCATATGTATCCCGTCTGAATAGATATGATCTAGATTATAATGATCAATAATTACTTTTTGAATTCTTTTTCTTATTTCTGAAAGCAAGGCTTTCTCTGGCATGTCAAGTGGATCTGATCCAAAGTGAACAACACGGCTCTCCCAAAAATCATCACCGCCAGAACCCCAGCGATCAGTACTTCTTGCAAAGTTTAATAGAAGATCATTCTCTTCTTTGCTGATTATATCCTCTACAACAACTGGATTAAACATTATACTCTACTGGCCTAGTCGCATATCTGAACCAATTTACGGCTGCATAACGAGTACCCTTTGTAACAGGTACAACTCTATGTAGATATGGAAAGTCACTACAAAATACAATAACGTCTCCAGCCTTTGGCTTATAAGAAATTCCAAAATGTTTGTATTCTATTTCTCCGCCTTCATAGTCATCATTAAAATAAACAGTAATTGAAACTGCTCTTGGATATCTCATTCCAGTATCTGTGTGCCAGTCAAACTTGTCCATGTACCCGTACTTCAATACGATCCAGCCACTTCCAGTAACTGGTTCTATAGCATAATGATTTCTAAAATCTTCAAGGGATTCGTCCCCAACCAACTTAATCTTTTTAAGCAAGTTCTTCTTTGGGCTATCTGGCTCATCAAGAAGATAATCCTGCAATAGATAGTCATAACAACTCCTATATTGTTTCATTAATTCCGTCGCCAAGGCGTTATCTACATTTACAACTTCTGCTGGGGCAAGGAATTCTCCTACTGCCTCTTCTATCTCAGCAACTGTTAAATTTGAAACAATAGAGCCAAAATTATAAACTATAATTCCTGGAGCTATTTCTCTTTTGCTATTCATATAAATCCTATCTTTACAATTAGTATATCAAATTTTAAATTACTATATTAAAAAAGTCCCAGGGCTTTCTGGTAGTTCCAGCATCTTTTAGCATGTTCATTTTTATACCACTCTTCAGTATAATTAAACCACCAATGATCTGGTTCTACAAAGTGGAAAAATATCATAGCAACCACCCCATCTTTACCGAACTCATCTCTCCAGTGTACCTGATCTTCTCCATAATAAGCTAGGGCGGTATTAGGTTCTAGGTGGTACTCTTTGTTTTCTACCCATAATGGCCATTCATTATCTTGATAGACACACATATCTATTGTGTATGTACAAGCATTTGAATCAAGATGGTGCAATAAATTTGACCTAGAGTTATCATATTCAGACCATAGTGTATAGCTTGGAACAAGTGTCTCGCTATTAAATACCTTTCGTGCTACTGGCAATAAATACTCAGTTATTTCATCTAGAACTGATGAATTTGCAACTTTTCTATACATATCATCTTCATAGTTGTATTGTTTATTTTCAACTTTTTCTTTTAGATGATTTAGTAAATATTGATATTTGTCTGGTGGAAGCAAATCATTTATCTTGATTGGCTCTACGTCTTTATACTTTCTTTCAAACCCAAATTCTTTATCTATTTCAGATGAATCTCTATTGTACATTTACTTGTTCCCCTGTATTATAGATTGAACTACATCTGGTACTTCTGCATAACTATGACATTCACATCTTTGTTGTCCCGCAGGAACTTGTGGCTGAGCGTATGTTCCCGTTGCCTCAAAGTATCTAACATCTGCGTCCGCTCCATATTGTCTGAATGTCTCTGCTACCAATTCTAGTCCGCCCCTTTCCATAGCGAGATTGTACCAATGGTCTGGCTTTACAAAATGTAAAAACAACAATGTTAAATAATCATCATCTGTTGTATTCTGTGGATATTCTGGTCTAGAGTGAACTTGCTGCTGCCCATAAAAACAAATTGCTGAATTTTCTGCTTCTGAAAAAAGAGTACCATCAACTTCAATGCCCCAGTCAACATTATTCTTTTCAATACACATATCAATTGAATGTTGGCATGCATGTTGATCCATATGCTTCCATAGATGTGGAATATTGCCATTTTGTTTTTGGTATCTTGATGTATAATGAAATGATTTTACAAGAGTATCATCTTGATAGATTTCTCTTGCTCTTTGCAGCATAATCTCTTCAATGTCTGGATCAAATTCTATGTTAGCTTCCCATCTACCTAGGGATGTATGATAAAAATATTCCCCGCCTGGTCCCCATGGGATACTGGTTACTGTGTCTTTTATTCTTTTAAAAATATCATCAGAAAACATATTGTCTACCTTCTTTGGCTCTTTTACAGCTGGAAGGTGCCATTTTATATTTGGACTGTCATCTGCTTTTGTTGGCATTTAAATATTACCCCTTTTCTTCAATTATATCAGTTTTTTATTATTTAATCTAGTAGTACTAAGAGTGCAGGCACTCTTAGTACTATTCTTTCCACCAATCTGGAGATTTCTGCTGAGGTATAGCAGTTGGTACTGCTGGTACTGTAGGAAGTGCTGGTACAGTAGGTGGAGTAACTGGGACTCTTGGTGGCAATTTTGGTGGTGGTGCCACTGGTGGTGGTGCCACTGGTGGATGCACAGGTGGAGGTGGAGTAACTGGGATGCTTGGTGGCAATTTTGGAGGCGGAGCGACTGGTGGTGGTAATACTGGTGGAACCACAGGTGGAACCACAGGTGGAACTACTGGAGGAACCACTGGTGGTGGCAATACAGGAGGTGGCAATACAGGAGGTGGCAATACAGGAGGTGGCAATACAGGAGGTGGAGTTGGGTTTGGTATAACTCCAGTAGTAGTTTTATATGGACCTACTCCTGCAGCATTTCTTGCTCTAATATTAAAAGTATAAGTATTTCCAATTACAAAAGAACCAGTTACTGGTATTGATCCACCAGCAGTGGATAATGTTCCTGAATATGTTAAATTTACGGCAGTTCCTGTTGAATCTGTTATATCTCCAGTATCTGTTCCCGACCCAACTAAGGGCAAGAGGGTAGAACCATTATTATTTATAACGCCATAAGTAATAGTAACTTGAGTTGTACTGTTTACTGTTGCAGTAGCAGTAGCTGGTGCTGATGGTACACCTAATGTATTACCTGCCAAATTAGATGTAATACCAGACATATTATGTTAAACCGTTTCCGCTGATCATCCAGACACCAGCAGATGTAGGTCCTGCTACCTTAACTACTGTAGCCATACCATATGCAGCCAAAGTTCTTGTTCCTGTTGCTCCTGTTCCAGCTAAATACATTGTATCTGTTGTAATAGCAATAGATGTTGTAACTGCTGCTGCATTTATTACAACAAAGGTAAATCCAATAGGTAATGCTAAAGTAGCTGCAGCTGGAATTGTAACAGTCTGTCCAGTTGTAGTGTAATACAAATGTTTTCCATTATCTGCTGCTGTAATTGTATAAGCACCTGGATTTAGATTTTGTGGCAACCCCATATAACCAATTTGTCCTGCAGTTGTAACTGTTCCTGCTGCTGGCAGAACTGTTGATCCTAGTGTTCCTGCTGCTATATTTGCAGCTGTTAGAGATGTAAGAGAAGCTCCACTTCCACTAAATCCTCCATAAGATGACACTAATCCTGCATCTGTTAAAGTAAACAATACTGTAGTGTAGGCACTATTTATTATTTCAAATCCACCAGTGCTGTTTATTCTAAAAAATTTATTTGCGTTTGTAGCTCCGATAGTTGTATTTGTCGCTGTCAAGAATCCTGCATATCCTGCACCTCCGTATGTGTTATTTGTGCTTATTGTTAAAGCAGATGAACCTGTCGTACCACCAGTCATGCTAACAGTACTCAAAGTTCCTACAGAAGTCAAAGATGAGCTAGTAATTCCAGATGCTAATGTTGTACCCGATAGGTTGGCTGCTGGAATTGATCCTGCAGTTACGGTTCCGACTGTTGTTATAGAGGCTGATCCTGCAATTGGAGAATATGTTGTTCCCGCTGCAGTTGTAGTTAAATATGTATTTGTATCTACTGAAAGTAATCCAGTTGCAGAGGTTTTAACAAATCCAGCTGTAGGGAGTGCTCCAAGAGTGATGGTTGAGGTAGATTTTCCAATTACAATAGGGTTTATGCCTGTTCCCGCCACACCAATATTTATTGTACCTGTAGTTAAAGCAGATCCGCCAATATTAATAGAACCTGTAGATATATTTGTGAATAATGTAGCAGTAGTTCCTGTTGCTGATGCAGCATTTATAACATCAATAGTTGGAGTTGTAATAGTTGGAGATGATGAAGTAATCATTGTTCCAGAGGTCGGAAGAGTAATAGTTGTAGCACCTGAAGTTGTAAATATTAAAGAGTTTCCTGTTGTAGAAAGAGGAACAGTATATCTAGTTGTTGAAGGAGAATAATAGAGGTTTCCAGAGGAATCAACCTCCATACTTCCAGCTGTTGGAGTTGTTAAAAGAGTTGCTGAGGTTGAAGTAAATTTAATTGGTGCAACAGTTGCTGTTCCTGCTGCATACACTAAACCAACTTTAAATGCTTTTGTCACTTTTCACTCTCCCAATTCAAAAGGGGTGGGATGTTACTCCCACCCCTTCATTGTATCATTACTAATATTATCCAGCCATTACTACGTTGTAAATTGCACCAGATGCTGGGGCTGCTGCAAATGATACAGTAACCACAGATGTGGAAGTTCTTACAATATCAACTTCTACCTCAGAATATTGTGTATCTGGAGTTGAAGATGTTTGATAAACTTGAACCATAATATCTTGTGAATTTAGGTTATGGTTTACTGCGAATGAAGTTAGAGATCCATTTCCAGTAATTGTGGCAACTTGCTTCTGTGTTGCATATGAATAAGCTCCTCCAGTAATACCTGAACCTGTTTGAGTTGTTGTTCCCGAGCTGTAAACCAACTGGTTTCCGCTTAGTGATAATCCTGTACCTGGGTTAACTGCAAGACCTGCTGTTGTTGATGTCAAACCACCATTTGGATTAAGTCTTAACTGAAGTGTATTACCAGTAAGAGATAGTCCAGAAGTACCTGTTCCAGTAGTAGTATCAAATGCTGATCCGAGTGCAATAGATACCTGGTTTCCAGTTACTGATGTACCCACTCCTGCAGTTACAGTTGAACCTCCATAGAACTGAGCAAATGTAATATTATCTGTACCAATTTTAATTTGTTTGTTAGTTCCAGTTCCAACACCATTTTCTGCCCACGCACTATTTTGGTTTGTTGGGGTTACTGAGAATTCAGAAGCTGGGGCTACAATAAATATTAAGTCTCCTGCAGTAACTTCTCCAGCAACGTGGTTATCATAGTCTGTTGCACGAGTCAATGTCCACTTGCTACCAGCGGACCCTGGGCTTGTAACTACATATAGACCGTTTTGTGTAGCAGTTGATTGATTTTTAATCAAAACACGGTCTGTAGCAACTGGAGATACGTTATCAATTACTAATATACCATTATTTGCTGGGGTAAGTGTTGCACCTACTCCTGTACCACCATCTGCACCCGCAGAACCTGCAGTATATGTTACTGCTCCCCAGGTTCCAAGTGTTGTTAAATCTGTTGTTGTTGCAGCTACTACTGCGTCGTGTTGGTTATAACCTGCTGCTAAATTATCAACGTACTGTTTTGTTGCTACTTGTAATGCAGATGTAGGGTCTGCAGATACAGTTACTTGAGATACTGCAATATTACCAGAACTATCGCGTTGCACAACTGCACTGTTTACGTTAGTAGCAGTTGATTGTGTCCATGTAGGAGCACCCGTTCCACCTGAAGTTAAGAGATAACCTGATGTTCCAGCTGTAGATAATGCTAATGTTGATGATCCACCATATAAAATTCCGCCTGGTACTATTGTAAGGCTTGCACCAGTACCACCATTTGTAAGAGAAACAGTTCCAGTTACGTTTGCTGCATTTCCAGTAATATTTCCAGATATCGCTGATCCTGGAATTGTTGATGATGCTGAAAGTACTCCAGAGGCTGCTGAAAGATATCCATTAAGTGAAGTTAAGACTGTTGAAAGTGATGTAAGAGATGATACTGCAGAATTTACAAGTGTTCCTGTAGATGGCAGTGTTACGCTTGATCCACCAGATGCTCCAGCAATAGTAACATTGTTAGCCCCAGAAATTGCAAGTGTGGTTGCATTTGGTATTGTCAATGTTCCTGTAGATGTTGATATTGTCAACCCATTAATTGATGTAGCTGTTGCTACTCCAAGTGATGGTGTTGTAAGTGAAGGTGATGTTGCAAGAACTACAGCTCCGCTTCCAGTTGTTGCAGAAATTTGTGTACCATTAATCTTAAATACGTTACCAGTTCCTGCTGTATCAAATGTCTTATTTGTAAATGTATCTGTTGTAGCACGACCAACCAAAGTGTCTGTAGACGTTGGAAGTGTTAATGTGCCAGTGTTAGTAATTGTTGCAATTACTGGAGAAGAAGAAAATGTTGCAACTCCAGAAATAGTTATATTGCCAGAGAATGTTCCAGATAATGATGCACCGTTAATTGTTGGTGTTGTTAAAGTTTTATTAGTAAATGTCTGTGTTGAATCAAGATCAGCAAGTGTATGTGTTGATGGAGTTCCGCCATAATAAGATTGAATTCCAGTTGAACCTACTAACCATACATCTCCTGTTGATGGGGCAGACGGTGCTGTTCCAGAAGAAATATTTAATGATGCTCCTCCTGTTGAGGATGCAGTTAATGTTGTCTTTCCTGGAAGTGTAACGCCACCAGTTGGGAAAGAAAGAGTAATATTAGGAGAAGATGTAGTAACAGTAATTTGATTTGATGTACCTTGCAATGTTGTTGCAACAGTCAAACCATTCAAAGAGGCAAGTGCTGTGGAACCTGTTGCCAACTGTACCCAGTTGCCAGTTCCAGATGCAGTAGAGAAATAAAGATTCCCAGATGTGTTATAGTAAATTTGACCAGCACTGATAGCACTTGGTGCTGATGCCGAAGGCTGCATAGCAGCATTAAGGAGTTGCAGTCCATTAAGATTTAGATTTACTCTATATGATTTTGCCATGTTGTTTTTATAATCTCCTTATTTTTTATGACAGGTATGCATATCCCGACATTGGTATAGAAAATGTCAATATAACTTCATTTGTACTAACATGTTCTATATCACATTCTACATTATTTTGCCCATAATCCGAAACAAATACGGCTGGACGATACCCTAAATCATGCACAATGTCCCAAGTTGTTGTGTTAAGCTGTTGCTCATATGTATATGAGACTGATATTGGGTTTACCAGGTTAGTTGAAAGCTGCCACCCCGTGCTTGTTTTTGTATAAAGCTGCCCTGTACTTGTATCAAAATAGGTATCCCCGTTATTACCTAGGGATGGCGATGGAGGGGTTGATCCTGTTAGGAATGATTTTCCGTCTACACCTTGCAATTTTATATAACTGCTATAGTCCCACGCAATGTCTGAAGGCTTTGGTCCATAGATGTATTGTGATACAGAATCTAAATAGTAGTCGCCCATAATTCCAATATCTGCTGCGGGAGCCCCAGAACCCTTTAGTACTGATGAGCCTTTTTCACCACGAGAGCCACTTTCCTGAACAATAACCTGTTCTACTGTCTCTACAGTAATAATATTATTTTGTGTGTCTTGAACGACAACAATATTGCTGTCTGGATTTTGATTAGTCATTGATAACTCCTGGGTTTACGTTAAACCATCCTTGAAGCATTGTCTTTTTATCTCCATACTGATCTATTCTCTGAAGCTGATATGCTGATTTAGGATAATTGAAAAGTTGTGATTTAGCTGATGATATTGTTACGCTAATGATTCCATTTGTAGCATCTACTACTGTAATGCCATCACCCAATGTACACGTGGCACATAATATCTTTCCGCCTGGTTTATCTTTTACCTGAAGTAAAAATGTATATCCAGTTAGTGGGAGTGGGATATAATTTGGATTTAATGGGTCTGGACTGTTTGGATCTGGCTGAGTGCAAGTAATTTGCCATGTGAATTGATCACCTTGTGTGATTTTATAGTTTGTACTATCTTCTGAAGTTATAGACATGGAATCTCCTACAGTGAATTTGGTTTAATTATACCATTTTAAATGCTAAAAGCCATTACATGCCTGCTGAGAGGTCATGATTGATTAAATAGGACACTAAATCTTCACGATTTAGTCCGTAAGCACTTTTGTGCTCTTCATACTTCATAATTGCTACATCTCTTGCTGGATGAGGGCTTACATCTTCCAGAGCCACCCACTTTGTCCTTGATATTTGTCTGTACATCTGACATACACGCTTTTGGGCCTCGTTGTCATAAGTGTAGTCAACTCTTTCCCATTCAACTGCTGGCTCCATTGATAAATGAAATCCTGTTCCAGCAAGGATTACTTCGTGGACTGTTTTGTACCATTTAGCTCTTTGTCTATGGTGCAAATTACTCCAGGCCCCGCCTTTGCCTTTTTCTGTTGAGGCATATCCAGCAATAAGCGGGGAACTATTCAGAATATCATAGTTAAAATTGTTTATTCTCTTACCTACCGCTGCATGAAAAGTCCAATCATACTTACATGCAATATCTAAATTATTTAAAACTTCACTATGACCTTCATTTAGAAGAAAGTCATGTTTGATTGGAATTATTCTTGCACCTTCAATTTTTGGGACATAATCAAATAAATCAATGTATCCGATCACAATGTCATCTGTATAAGCAGATGTATCTTTTACATATCTATGTAAATTATCGTCATTGCCCCAATAGAAAGTTATAGCGGAAAACATTATGCGTTGATATCTACAATTTCACATTCGCCTGAAACACAAGCAAGTGCTTGGGTACCAGTTGTTGAATCTTCCAATTCATATAAAGACAATGCTTGCCAATTAATTGACTTAGGCATTTTAGCCAGCATCTCTTCATACTGCTCTTTTGTAACCTCTTGATATGGAGCTTGAACATATGTATGCTCAGAGTATGGCAGGAATGAAATTCCTGATACCTCATCAAAGTGCTTATAAACCCAAGCACCGACTTCCATCCACTCATCTTCTTTTACAGATACTGTAATTGAAGGCTTATGCTCACACCAATGACGTTGATATACAAGCCAGACTTCCAACTGTTGAATTGCTGTTAACTTATCTCTAGTGATGGCATGCTTTGGTGCCTTTACTGGAAATGAAAATACAGTTGTATCATTTGGCTTCATTACATCATCTTCAGCAGGAATACCAGTGTCTTTTAAGAACTGAGTAATTGGATCTTTCTTATCCCCACGAACTGTGCGAATATAGTAATCTGAATGCCATGCATGCATTCCTGAAGACACCCCGACCAATTGGGATACTGTACCCGAAGGCTTAACACAAGTTACTGCTGCTGATGCGGGAATCCCAATTTTCTCTGCTTCAGCGATATTTGTAGAAACTGCTCTTAGACGAAGTAGATCAAGAACATCTGCAAGCTTTCCTAGTCCCTCTTGACCAGAGAAAAACTTATGTCCAAATTGACCAGTCAGAGAGACTCCAAGTAGACGCTCTTCTTCTGTGTTGTCCTTCCAAATCTTACGGATATATTTGAAATCTGTTAGTGTTGACTGCCAAGTACCTAGAATTGAAGCAAGTTCAATTTTACGAGTGACTGATTCAACAGTATCATTTTCACGAAGTACAACTTCTGATAAATTACAGAACTGATAAGGACGTAGAATAATTTCAGAACATGGATTTGTGCCATAATGGATATCTGGACTTCTACGACCATATTTTGCTGCTTGTGCTTGTGCTGCTGCCACGTTATAAATGCCACGTTCACCAGACTTTGAATCATAAAGAGATTTCCACTCTGCAATAAATTGTTGCATATCTGGTTTACGTGAATACGCTACAGAGTTATTTGCAAGTGCACGTTGAGAATTCTTTTCCCACCAATTACCAGCTTTTGCTTGAGCCATTTCAATATCGTTAATGTTTGATAGTGAAATCATTGCAGAACGACGAACACCACCTACAACTACAACTTCACCAATCTTACACATGATGTCGTGAGCTTCAATTGGCTTTAGTTGACGACCAAGTGCTCCTTTGAAAACTTGAATTGTAAAATCAAAAAGATTCACTAATGGCTGTGGTCCAGAAGATCTACCGCCCATTGTCTTTAGACGAGCACCTGAAGGACGAACCTTGCTGATGTCAATCTGAGGAATCTGCCCTGCCCATAGTAGCCCTAGAAGCTCTCTGTAGGCTTTTGCCCAACCTTCTTTGGAGTCTCCAACAATAACTGTCGTAGAAGACTTCTCAAGCGTTTCTGGAAGGGCTGGGAGTTTATTGATGTACTTATACTCAACAGAGAATCCAACACCAGTACCACACATAAGGATATACATTGCTTCATCAAATGAACGAGGATTATCTACTGGAACAAAAGAACAATTGTATCCCGCAACATTCTCTCTTTCAAGTGCAGGTCCTGCTGTCATAACAGAACGCATTGATGGCATTACATTTCTATCAAATACTGCATCACGCAATTCAGAAACAATTTTTGGATCTGGAACATAATTATGTTTTGTCTTTAACTGATGAACCATAAAGTTAAAGTAGCGGTCTACAGTTTCACCCCATGTTTCTCTACGATTTTCGTCTTCAAGCCATCTCGCATAACGAGATAAAGCAATAAAGTTTTCATATGGATTTTCAATAGCACCGTTCATTTTAACCTCTTTCAAAAATTAATTTAGAGTTACAGTTTACCACAACTGGTTTTCGAGTTCTACTTTTGAAGGATATTTTTATAAATATGGTCTAAACGTTCCACTGCACTTTTTGTAATTTCAAGCCAGTCATAATCTTGGTGTATTTTGAATGCATTTCTAAATGTATCTTTTAATACATCATCATAATTATTTACCGCATTAACCATTTGTTCTTTTAAATTCTTTCTATCTGGCTTTAACAAAAGTCCAGCGTGAACATCACTCCATGGGTGATATGAATAATCTGATGCTACTGGAAATGTAACATACTTTTCGTAGTCCGCCCATTTTACAGTTGTAATAACTGGCATTCCAGTTGCTAACGCTTCTAGGGGCTGGAAGCCAAAGCCTTCTCCCCATGTTGGATAAACAAACACATCACATAAACCGTAAAGTCCAACTATTTGTTCGTTAGTCAGAAAGTTATCTATACAAGTAATATTTTTGTGAGCAAGGTTTGGGGATGCCCAAGTTCCATTATGTGGATCTTTTACTTTAACAGTATTAATACCAGAGGACTTCAAAACTAATTGATAGTCTTCATCACCCTCAAACAATTCTATAAAACATTCAGTTAGCACTTGTCCATCTTTTCTAGATGAAGGCTCTCCGATATGTAAAAATGTAAATGGTCTATGAGATGTTTTTCTTAGAACAGGTTTAAATCTTTCATCAATGCCATGTTTGTATGTAAATGTTGGTTTATTTGGAAATAAAGATTTCCAAACTTCCTCAACCCATTCTGAAGTAGCCCACAACTCATGAGCTTGAGACATAACTCTTTTAGATCTCCAGTCCAAGTCTGTTGACTCCCATGCACTATAAGCAATGTGATAGCTATTTGGATTTAGCCAATAATGACCACCTGGATTTGCAAAGCATATCTCAATATCTGGATTTTCTATTTCATAACCACAATCAATGTTTAATTTTTTAAATGATCTAAGTATCATTTCCGCAGCTTGGCCGTATCCTGTATTACGGTCCATATAACGCATAGCGTCGCCTGTGAAAGAAATTCTCACGCATTCTCCCTTGTTTTTCTTATTATATCATGCTACACTATTAATTACCTGTCAGTAAAACGAGGAGGTAAGGGAATGAATCTAAAAAATAAATTCCATCTAACACTAGTTGTATTGATAACACTGTTTAATTCTTTAATCGGAATTTCACCAGCAGATACAGCGCAGGCACTTACAGTTGACAAAACAAATGAAAGTGCTTATAATCTAACTAAGGTTGCGGGGGGCTATATATATAATATATATAATATAAATAATATTAATATTAAATATATTAGTATTAAATTATCTAATCTTACTATATATAACCAATTGCATACGAAGAAAGTAAATCTTAGTTCTGTTTTAAGTTATAAAGACAAAGTAGAGATTTTGATGTATTCTATCAAATCGGTAGAATCACATGGCAGGTATAAAGCTAAATCTCAATGGTCTGATGCATGTGGAGCATATCAATACATGCCAATAACTTGGGACAATTACAAAGGTTTCAAAAACGCTTGTCTTGCTCCTGAATGGGTACAAGACTCTAGAATGCGTGGAGAGATCAATTGGGCATGGAAGAAATACCATAACTGGCAAGAAGTAATAGCAACACACTATTTACCTTCATATGCTAGTAACCCAAGACTTTGGAATACTAGATATTTCAGAGGCCAACCCACAATTCGTGAGTATGTTCAAAATGTTGAACAAACTATGAATTCGGTAGTAGCAGGTCTAGCGACTGCTTAGCTGTAAAGGGTGGGGGGGTTAATTTCTCCCCACCTCTATTAAAAAGGATTAATATGAGACATCAAGTATTTTCAACTTACTATCAACTTACCCTGGCTGACAAGGTAGAACCTTTAAGGTGTACATATGTAAACCATACATTATCACTTGTCCCTAAATATGATTTTGACCAAGAGAAGACATATTTGGAATGTCCAGAATGCCTAGATAAAATTTACCCTGGACAATCACTATATTTTGAACTAATAGATCGGATCAACCTTGCAGACCCATATCCAGAAGACTCTGCCTTTGATACAGTCAAATAGAACTTGTGGTGAATGTACTAAATGCTGCGAGGGATATTTATATGCTGATGTTAAAATAAAAGATCAGGTATTTGAAATGGGTCCCGCCCCATGCCCTATCCTAGAAATTGGTAAGGGTTGCACCGATTATGAAAATCGCCCTCAGAGCCCCTGCAGAGGCTTTCAATGTGAATGGTTGAGACAACCAGATGTATACCCAGAGGAAATGCGCCCAGACAAGGTTCTAGCCATTTTTTCACTGCAGGAAACGCAAGGTGCCCCCTACCTTAGAATCACAGAGGCTGGCGGACGGCTGGATGCACAAGTATTATCATTTGGAATTAAATTGGCCCTATATAACAAGCTTAACGTTTATTGGGACATAGAAGGAAATATCCATTGGTTCGGTAACAAAGATTTTGTTACAGTCATGAATGCAGAAAAGAATAAAAATTTAATCAAAGAAAATGAGGCGAAAAAGTGAAAGAAGAGGAAATAAATATATTTCGGGAAATGTTGGCGGGAATATATATTCAACAATTACGCATATATGATTTACTTGCAGTGATCGCATTGAGCGGAAATAAGGAAGAAGTCGAAAATATTTTAAAATTGCATGAAAATGGACAAGTTTTAAGCCCTGATCCAAGCTTACGCTTGGAGGATGAATAAATCATCCTGCATTACGTTTAGATGAAGAATAAATGCTGATATAATATATTTATATGGACGCAAAGCGATGACTCCGCAGGAAATACGGGCACGTATTGATAAAATTAAGTTAAAGGCAGGTTGTGAAATCTGCGGATATAACAAGCATCCTGCAGCACTATCATTTGATCATTTTAATCCTGAAAATAAATATGTCACCAAATCGGGTAAAAAGGTTCATGTCGCTGATATGGTCAAAGGTGGAAGATATGCCTGGAAGACTATACAAGAAGAAATTAAGAAATGTAGAATACTCTGTATGAATTGTCATATGGAGGTCACATACCCACGACCAGACTTAATAAAGGCGGGAAATTGAAACACTGGATAAATCCACTTACTATCATACTCACTATATGTCTAATAGGAACTAGCCCTATATGGATCTTATTAGCCAGTATCGTATGGTATGGCATAATAGAGCCCTTATGGTATGTATGGCTAGGGATAGCTCTATGGATTATGTATAAGAGAAGCCAATGAAACCATTGGCTAAGAGCTAAAGCTCTTGAACCCCGCTTTTTTTTAAATAATGATATAATAAATATATGAGTCCAAGACATTTTTCAGGAAACAAGTATAGTCCAGCATTTCGCCATGAATTAAGATCTGGTCATGCTGAACATAAAGATGACCTTGAGGCTAAGATAGAAAATATTTTTCGTAAATTTCTAATCTGGAGATATCTTCGCAAGCGTAAGAAATAATCAAATTTTATTAAATTGAAATACTAAATCATTATTTTCTCTGCCTACATAGTTAACCATAAAGGTAGGCACTACATCCCAGTAATAACGTCCAAATTCCTTGTATAGAGCCTTTTCTGGATCAAAGTAGTCAAATGTCTCTTCATGAAATACTTTCTTATGTGTAGGGTCTCTATAACTAAGATGATTGTCCCATGCAGGTAGACGTAATCTTAATATCCCGCCTTTTTTCAAAATTCTATGTAACTCACTTAACCAAGTATGAATGTCAGCACTCATATGCTCAAATACGTCATTTGCTCTAATTTCATCCCATTCCTCATCTTGCCAAGGCCAAGGATATACTTCTAAATCCCATGCAACATCAATGTGATTTGAATGCTTAATTCTGTCATGATTTACAGCATTTTCTCTAGGAGTCATTCCCGCTCCTAATTCTAAAATTTTAGGCATTTTGCATATCTTTAATCTTAGCTATGCATCTAAAACAAAACTTTTCAGTAATCCCGTTTTTAATTACAGTGTACTGAGATTTCTGATATCCACATTTGTAGCAGTTTTCATTTACGTTCATATATGTCTCTTTTCTGTAGAAACTAAATAACCCCATACGCAAGGTATAGGGTTTATAGTGTGTAGGTGAATTGCGATTTATCACCAATGCCAAGTTACTGATGCTGCCTAGTAGCTCGCTTTTAAGCATATCATCTGTTTAGCTTACTAAGCTTATCCGTTAGGACCAAATGTACGTTATCCCGATTGTAACGTCTAAGGATATTCCGTCATACACCAGCGTTTCCGTCGAATTGCTGTTAATACAAATTATAGCAAATCTAATATTATAATGTCAAAAAATGCATTATAGTGCATTATTTTTTGTAAATTTTATGCATTGTAGTGCATCAAATACGATCAAAATGTACCCCCTTCGTCGGATTCAAAATGGCAAAAATGTTATTTTGTGTAGAATTTGTATGATACACGTTTTGAAAGCAATAAAACTTAGACATAGTGTGCCCATATGTCTAAAATATCGGGGAAATGTGACCCTAATCACAAAAATAATTCTTAAAATGTCCGAATTGTACGCATTTCTAAGTTGAAAATGTCAGTGGGTTCTGTTATAGTTACACTATAAGCAGTTAAGAGATACTTAACACTTAAAAGAAAGGTGGTTCTAAAATGAACTACACTAACGAGATTTATAACGAAATCCAAAAGGATTTCGGTATCACTAAGCCAATGTCTGCTAGTGAAATTGCCACTATGGTAAATAATTGGGCGGTATTGCCTAAGTCAGAGCAGGTCAATTACCTCTCCCGTCGTGAAGGGTTTATCCTCTAATGATTATCAATTCAATGTATGAGAAAGAGCCTAAAGGCTATGAATTCGTAACCTGTTCCCTTGATGGTTACTCCTATGGAAGGATACATGAGCAGACCTGCTCAGGTGAACACACTACCGAAATTAGATACCTCTAACACGGCGTGTCGCCTTGCTAATGTCAGTCTAGTCTGATACAGTTCCACTAATAGATAAACAAAAGAAAAGAGAATTAGAAAATGAAATACCAATACACGCAAGATAGACAGCATGATAAGTGGGCTACTGTATCAGATGTCTTTGATGTGCTAGATGATGAACTAGATACAGATGACTCAGATTTGTTCCTAGAGGTTGATGACTTTGATGAACTAGAGGTGCTCTAATGAATGACCCGCTAAACTTTGCAGGTGCTATCCAATTGGATCACCTAACAGATGAACAACTTGAAATTGTAAACGATGTTTTTAAAGATTGGAAATAAATAAATGGCTAAGATGACAGACTATGAAATTGAAGAGTCATACAAGATGATGTTAGATGATGTATACGGAACTGTAACAATTGCGGGAATGGTGTATGACACTAGCTACGCCTTGCGTGAGTGTGACCCTATTGCCTACCGTGTAGGGTTATCAGACTATGAAAGTGAATTAGAGCAAGATGAGGAATAAGACTTTCAACACCTGCCCCGCATGTGGTCGCCTTAATTTAGGCGACTGGGCTTGTGTTTGTAAATCAGAAAATAAAAATAAATAAAATAAATCGGCGTGTTGACTTGGCATCCCGCAAAATTTTGCTCGACCCGCCTGTGGATAACCTTGTCAATATGACACGCCGTTAAGATCGTGTGATTTTAATCACAAAAATATTTTTTAAAATGTCCGATTTATACCGATTTTAAAGTTGATAATGTCAGACCCCTATGCTAGAGTTATCTTATTGAAAGAAAGAAAGTATCTTGAAAGGATAACTAAATGAATACTAATGAATACTATGAAAATGTCCGCCGTGAAATTGCTCTAGACTATGGTCTAGAGGCTGGTGGATATGCCCCTGTCCCTGCCCCTGCTCTATCAACTAAGCAGGCTCTATACCTAATGCATAAGTACCCTAACACTGATGTGTTCGCAGGTCCTAGCGATAAGGCTATGGCTATCGCTAAGCGTTATGGTTCCCTAGTTCGTGTGATGAAAGTCACACGATAATAACTTGACAATTCACTCTCTATAAGATAAGGTAATCCTATGAATAAGAAACTAATTGCTATCACCGCCCTAGTGTTGGCTTGCGTACCTGCTACCGCTAACGCTAAGACCTATCACATCTACTCAACACCAAAGGCTAGCCGTATCACTAGCGTTGGGCAGTATGGCTACACATACCACCGCATGAGCACAGTAAAATGTCCGTTCGCTGGTTGCCGTAGATTATTCTCACATAAGTAAAAATTTTTAGAAAGGAAAATAAATGACTATGACATACTCATTTGAAAAGAAAATAGACCGTTGGGAAACTGAACCCGATTTCTTTGATGAAATTCTAATTGAAGAAATAGAAAACGAAAAAGTAAAAGATGAAATTTCACTTGATGAAATTGCTGATGAAGAATTAGAATTTGACGAAAGCGAGTTTGACCTATAATGCCAATCAATTCACTAACACTAATTGAAGTCTTTATTATCTCCTACCTTGTGGCTAAACTAATCACAGGTAGGAGGTCCTAGCTTCCCCCGATTTTTTCCCGATTTTTTGTCGAGGCAAAATCGGACATTTCGGACACTACTATGTGGCGTACTTCACAAATGCCACGCTCCAAATAATGAGATTTTCCCCTAAGTTACTAGACAGTAGCGTTTTTTTGTGTTATACTTCCAGTATTAACAATTAAATAAATAAAAAAAGTTTTAGAAACTACGGCGTGTCGCTTGATTTTCGCCAAATAGTATGCTAGAATTCCATTCATAACAAAATAAAGATTTAACAAAAAAAAGAAAGGAAGTTAAAATGACTTCACTAAAATACACGGCGATTCGCCAAGAGCCTAACGGCTATCCTTCCCGTATGGGTGCTACTATGCTAGGTAATTCTGACCTAGAATTAGTTACCCGCTTAGATGAATTGGTTTCCAATGGCTGGGAAATCATCTCCACAGAGTGGGGTAAATAATAATGGGTTACATTGAAATTTTTACCATAAATAAAAATGGTGCTGGCTGGACAGATTTGTCTGACTTGACACCTGCTGAAAAATTAGATTTAGAAATTGCGTTACTTCAGGAAGGGGCACTATAAAAATGCCATCACTTAACTTAGTAAATAAACTCTATAAGGGTTCTCTAGTAATCTGGCAAGATGAAAACTTCTTGCTTAATGAAATTACTGTAATCAATGAAAAAGCAGACATAGTTAATGCTATGTTAGCAAATTCCGATGGCGATTTAGTTGCCCTTACTTGTACACAAAAAGAATTTTTAGAAAGCGTGGTTAAATAATGTTAGCGATTAAATGTGATGAATGCAAAGGTGCAGGATTTATTTATTTTGGAAATGAAGAAGATTGGGACGTTATGCAATGCGATTGCATTCCTGCCGATGAAGATTTTACAGAAATGATTTGGGGTAACTAATAAAATGATGTCACGTAAAGACTATGTAAGAGTAGCACAGATTCTAGAATCAAATAGAAATGATATTGATGAGGATACATTCTCAACACTAATTGAACAGTTTTGCGATTTGTTTTTTGAAGATAATCACAATTTTTCACCAATGCGATTTGAGGAGGCTTGCTATGGAAAATAAAGACCCATTTGGTTTTTTCAATGCAATTGAATTGGATCATCTTAGTAATGAACAGTTACAGATTGTAGAAAATATCTTAAAAGATTTCAAATAATAATTGCGGGGTGTTGACTTGACACCCCGCAAATTTTTGCTCGACCCGCCTGTGGATAACTTTGTCAATACGACACGCCGTCTTTACGGTGTGTTTTTTATCACACGAAAATATGTCAAAATAAGTGGACAGATGTCAGTCTGCTATGCTATAATTCCACTATTACAAAGAAAGAAGGTCATCATATGAACCTAGATGAATATAAGGCTTATATTAAAGCCACCCGTCAGGCTTCCAAGCAAGAAGCAATGTCAGTCCTCTCTGCTACAATTAGCAACAATCCCAACCAACTATTCACAACAAAAGAAAGCGAGTAACAAATAATGCACAATGTAGACACAACAGGATGGGCAGAGTTTCCTTTCCAAGTAGACGGTCACGAGTTTGTCTCTAAGGTAGACCCTGCTAGCCGTATGCACTCTAGAATTGCAACACTTCCTGCAGGCTTATTTATTCAGATGAATCAAGGAGCAATCCGTGAACTTGTAGACCTAACTCTTTCACGCCAAGAAATCTTAGACCGTTTGGCGTTCATTAACGAGGGTGCTAGTGAAGCCGTTATTGAAATTGTCTGAGAAAGTACGCCGTATCCAAGAACTAAGGCGTAGCAACTCTGCTACGCCTATACGCAACAAAAAAAAATATACCCGTAAAGAAAAATATAAGAAAGTAGAATACTAATATGTCAAATCTCTCAACCGCATTAGCAATTGCAGAAGCAGCCAAAAAGTCTCTAACAGGTGAAGAAACAGTCTCTGAGGCAATGCAGATGTTTATCACTCTAGGTGTAATCCCTACACCTGAAAATGTTCAGGCACTGCTTAAGTATTCCGCCCACTTGACTGCAGATGTAGCAACACGCCTCACCTCTGTATTCATGACAGAAACTGAATTTAATTTAATGGTGGCAGATATCAAGGAGATGGAAAGCTTGGACGGTGAAATCAATGGCTAAGCACCCACCCGTAGGATCAGCTTCCTGGCATGCAATGTTTGTTGATGATAACGTAAAAATTTATCAAGACGGCAACGACGAAATATTTTTTAAAGTACAAATAAAAGGACAGCGGACCAAATATTTTTATAACGAAACTGCTCACAGTGACGTGGCCCGATATTGTTCAGATGAGTTAGGCATTCAATATTGGGGGGTCCTATCATGAGCAATATATATACAGTTGACGAATTAGTCACCGCACTTTTTGAAGATGTAAATATGCACGGCAAGTGCACGTGTAATAAATGTATAACTCTTTTAACAATTGAAGAAGAGTACATGAATTAATTTTTTGTTGTGACGGGAGAGAGAGCCATGGGTCCATTAATATGGGCCCATGGTATACCCATCTCAAAATGTGGGCTCGACCCCGTGTCAAGGCGACACGCCGTGTTTACGGAGTGTTTTTTATCACAAAAATATTTTTCAAAATGTCCGATTTATCCTAAATTTGGATTTGATAATGTCAGTCCAAAATGGTATACTTCCACTATTAGAAAGAAAGAAGGTAGCAAATAATGCTAATCTCAGAAGCCTTAGAGGGTAAGCACTATTACTCTTTATCCCGTCACTTACACGGCATTATTCAAACGGCAGACCGCCGTGATAATGTCTCCACACCTGAAAACGTGTACGCTTACGCTTGCCGTATTCGCCCACAATGGAACGGGCAGGGTTATCCTAAGCCTGATTTTTATTCAACTATTTATGTGAGAGTAGATGGTGAGTAATGAAAAAGTTACTTAAATGTGTGCGTTGCTATAACACTTATTTTGATAACGGATTTGCCTTATGTAATAGGTGCGTGAATCGTAATGACTAATGAATTAAATATTTTTATCTGCGATGAATGTGATACACTGGCTACAATGTCAGTGGAAGGTGATACAATACAGTCAAACGAAAGGACAACAATGTATAAATTGACTACCGCTTATGACAATAACGCACCTCATCACACTATGCAATTTAACAACGCACTAGATGCCGTTAATGCATACAATAAATGTGTAGACTGGGGTATGGCTAACGAATACGCTACTTACAACCTAACAGAGCCTAGTGGCTTAATGCATACTAAGCACTTTTGGAGAAATGGAAATGTAAATGGGAAGTAATCTCGCTAATGATTTGGCTACTATGGAAGAATTGGATCTAGAAGTAGCACTAGGTTATCACTTACAAGGTAATCACTATCCACCCGTCCCGCTTTCAATGGTTCAGCCGTGCATAGAGGCTATTGACGCTATTTGGGAAGATGACTACTACAAGGCTATTGAAATGCCTGAAGGCGTTACTTACAAAGGTGAAACTCACGCACCTGCTTGGGCAATAGCAGAACAGCACCACCTTGACCCTTGGCTACCACAAGAAGAATACTAAACTAAATAGAGTTATCGTGTGAGGTAAATCACACACGACACGCCCATAGTGGGTTGGACAAAGGTTGTCCCACTATGGTAAAATACCACCTATACAACAACAGAAAAGGAAACAAAATGACAGTATCAAACAAAACCTATCAAGTAGGCGACCTATTCACCACACAGAAGTCAAAGGTCACAGGCACTATCAAGGAAATCAACCCTATCAACGCAAGCACTACCCGTGTCCTGCTTGATGTAGATGGCAAGGAACGCTGGACAACAGTTTCACTTGCTTAATTAAATAGTTATGGGGGCTGGCAAACAATGTCAGCCCTACCTGCTATAATAACTCTCTCAAACAAACTCTCAAACAAAGGACAAAATAAATGGCTCGTAGTATCACAGTTAAGGTGGCAACACCAAAGGTTATCACCGCACTAGAAACAAAGTTGGCACAAATCAAAACTAATTATGCTAATCAAGAACAGTTGGAAGCAAATTATCAAGAGGAACTCAAGACTTGGAATAAGTCTTTAACTGATTATGCTTTCTCAAAAATTGAAACAGCAACAAACATCAGAACTAATTATCGTAGTTGGAACAATTCCCTTAACATTGATTTTGATGTAACTACTGATAAGAGTTTTCCTGAGCAACCTACTCGTCAATTTAAGTCTATGGCTAGGCATGAGTATGATAACTCAGTAGAGGAAATTACTAATGCCCTCAACATTTTGCGTATGACAGATGAGGAAACAGTTAATGCCTCAACTATGAAGTCAATCGCACAGTATCTATAATTAGATACAACGACCTGAGCAAGTCGCTAAACTGCTCACCACTATAACCCGTAAATAGAAAAGGAAATAAATAATGTATACTTTCACAATCTCACAAAACAAGCGAGAGCTAATGTCAATCAACGATGTTAATGCTGTTAAGGTTCATCAGTTAGTAAAGACAGCAAATAAAAATGCAAAGTATAAGAAGGATTTGCTTACTTATTCTTATAAAAAGTTTAAGTAACATGAGAGTGGGCGGGTGATCCCCGCCCACTTAATTAGTTGAACTTTCAACAATCGCCTCGACCCGTGTCAAGTCAACACGCCGTTTACGGGGTGTGTTTTTAATCACATGTCCGTTTTATCCCATGTTTATCTAATTAAGTGGACAAATGTCAGTGGGGTATGCTAGAATAAGGGTTCACTAACAGAAAGAAGGTTCATATGAACAATACCGCTCACAAGTCCGAAGTTGAGAATGGCTCAGTATCATTCGCACTCGTTGATTCCCGTTCCAATCCTGCATGGCACTCTTATGCAAATAAAGTGTTTGATAAGGATTCAGAAACTCCCACAGTGTCAGAAATCATGGATGCTGCAAAACTCTCTAATTGGAATGTCCGTTTAGAGCCAATCGCTAATTTAGTTCCTGACTATAATATGGTTAGCGATTCTTATCTCGTTGTTCGTGATAACCCATACACAGAAGGACAAAAAGATGTTCTTGCAACAGTGGGTTCACGCTATAAGGAAGTTCAGAATGAAGATTTGTTTGCGTTTGCACAAAATCTTCATGACTCAAATCCTGATGTCAAGGTTGATTCTGCTGGCTCTTTCAAGGATGGAAGAATTGTGTATGGCTCATGGTCTATCCCTAGCCAATTAGTTCTTGACCCACAAGGGGCTAATGATACAACTAATCTTTATCTAGTTGTTCATACCTCACACGATGGTAGCGTTGCAATTCAATCTGCAATCACACCCGTTCGTGTTCGTTGCCAAAATACTCTTAACTTTGCAATGAAGCGGGCTAAGCAATCTTTCAAGATTCGTCACACTGCAACAGTGGATGGAAAAATTGCGGCTGCTCGTGAGGCTCTAGGGTTATCCGTTGCATATTTTGATGAGTTCTCTGCACAAGCGAATGAATTGTTCACTCGTGATGTGACTAACGCTAAGTTTAGCGAAATCATTAACAAAATGTATCCTAAGCCTGAAGCGGATAAGAAAGGCTCAATCAAAAAGTGGGAAAATAAAGTTGTCTTGCTTGATGAGTTGTACCATAATTCTCCTACTAATGCGAATATCAAGGGCACTGCGTGGGGCGTTGTTAATGCTCTAACTGAACGCCTTGATTATTACCGCACTGCTCGTAGCGGTAGCGGTGAGTCACTCGCTTATTCTGCAAGTGGGTTTGACCCAGTAATCACAGCAGAAAAAAATAAAATTGTTAAGCAGGTTCTTGCACTGACCGCTTAATAAATTGGGAGGGCGAAAGCCCTCCCACACTTTATTTTTTTTAGATCGTGTTGCACTTGACAAAGCTCCAGAAAAATGGTCGAGATATAATTAAATAACCTATTTACGATACTCGATATAAAACTAATTATTTTGACTTTACGGGGTGTGATCTAAATCTCTAAAATTTTATGATTTTGAGCCATACTGGACTTGACAATGTCAGTGGCATATGCTAAAATATGACCCTCTCAACAAATGAAAGGTTTTACATAATGCCAAACTGGGTGTATAACGATTTAGGTATAACTGGTAATAAAGAAGATATTGCCAAACTAAAGAATCAAATGAATCAACCATTTACACGTATTCATGACCAATGGGATGCTGATACTAATACCTATAGCCAAAAGGAAGTATTATTTTCAAACCCCGTTTTTGCTTTCTGGAACATAATTAAACCAACAAACATGAAAGCCTACAATGCTGTTTCAAATGGTACCAGTATGGATAATCCAGATAATTGGTATTCTTGGAATAACCGTAATTGGGGAACTAAGTGGGATGTTGCTGTTGCTGATAATGAAAAATATCCTGAGACTGAATTATATGATGAAGGTGATGAATCTTTATCTTACCGTTTTAATACTGCTTGGGGATGTCCTGAGTCTGCTATTGCTAATCTATCATCTCAATTCCCGTCCCTTGACTTTAATCTTAGTTTTGAAGAGGAAACTGGTTGGGGTGGAGAAATTAACTTCAAAGATGGAGAATCTGAACTTATCTCAGAATATGGCTGGAAGTGTCGTGAATGTGATAACGAGGAAGATGGGACTCCTTGGTGTGACGAATGCGAATTTGACGTATGCCCTTCATGTGGCTATAATGAATCCTCTGAAGCCTGTGACGAACATAAGGAGGAAGTAAATGCCTAATCTCTGGAATAAATTTAGTAGTAATCATACACACCCCCTATGGGGGTGTAAAGGATTAATACCAAAAAAGGCTACAGCGTTACTCTCTAG
>Ga0214193_1000024_pt1 | contig 44381 bp, 34 predicted proteins | sample TroBogEpilimnion_10_FD_153031 | JGI IMG/M metagenome (GOLD analysis project Ga0214193, IMG submission 153031) | Freshwater microbial communities from Trout Bog Lake, WI - 05AUG2008 epilimnion | ecosystem: Environmental > Aquatic > Freshwater > Lake > Epilimnion/Euphotic zone | place: Trout Bog...
TTTGATGCTTCAGGGAAACTCGGCCTCGTTGGTCGACTCGATGGCTACCCAGGAGTCTGGGCGCACACCGACAGCACGCCCTACAAAATTGCAGCAATTGGCACACGAACAGAACGCAATAATGCTGGAGTTCGCAGAACGCTTCACGGGATTGCGCTGAACGTTGACATAGACCTTGAGGGTTTTTCTCCAATAGTGCCGTGCGGCATTTCAGAACACCCTGTTGCTTCAATGAAGTCTCTAGGGCTGGAAATTACATCTGTCGAAGTTGAAGAGCGACTCGGAGAAGAACTCGAAGCGCGCCTTGGTGGCAACGCACAAGTTGCTCGTGTTGACCGCAGTCTTTCAAGCACATCAACTGAGCGGCCATTACTTCGACGTCTACGCAAAGCTGGCGTTGACCCTGATGCTGGAATTCCAATTCGATCGCGAAAACCCGAGTGGTTACGAATTGAAGCTCACATGGGAACTGAGTACCAGTCACTTCGCACGCTCACGGAAGATCTTCGACTCGTAACTGTCTGTGAAGAAGCAGGGTGCCCAAACATCTTTGAGTGCTGGGAAAGTGGAACAGCGACCTTCATGGTTAACGGAGAGCGCTGCACCAGAGCGTGTGGTTTCTGCTTGATTGACACCAGAAAGCCAATGGCACTTGACCCAAGCGAACCTCAGCGTGTTGCTGAAGCTGTTGTTCGACTCAAACTGAAGCACGCGGTGATTACCTGCGTCGCGCGTGACGACCTCGCAGATGGTGGAGCTGGAGCGATTGCAGACACGGTGCGTGCCATTCGTGAACGCTCACCTGGAACTGACGTCGAAGTACTGATTAGCGACCTGAAGGGTGACGCAGACGCACTGCAATTGATTATTGATTCACGCCCTGACGTAATGAATCACAACATTGAAACGGTCGCTCGCCTACAACGAGCAGTTCGCCCAAGCGCTGGATACATGCGATCAATGACCGTCCTTGCCAGAAGTGTGGCTGCAGGACTAACAACTAAGTCTGGTTTGATGGTGGGACTCGGTGAAACGCCAGAAGAAGTTGAAGCAACACTGGCCGACCTTGCAGCAGTTGGAGTTTCTATTGCAACCATTGGCCAGTATTTGCGCCCGACTGAGAAGCATCTGCCAGTTTCTAGGTACTGGGAACCAGCAGAGTTCGATGAATTAGCTCGCAGAGGTATGGCTCTTGGCCTCAGCCACGTCCAAGCGTCACCACTGACGCGCTCTAGTTACCACGCGCGTGAAGCACTAAGTGATGCAACGCCAGTTGGCGTTCCAACACGTCGCTGATTACCAAATACGAACGCGCTCTTCTTTAGGCATAAAGAGCTTGTCGTTTTCGCTAACGCCAAATGCCTCAACGAATTCGTCAAGGTTTTTAACAATCTGGTTGCATCTGAATTCAGCAGGCGAGTGAGGATCGATTGTGATGAGACGGCGAGCCTCGTCGGGACGAGACTTTCCGCGCCATACTCGGGCCCAGTTGAAGAACAAACGCTGCTCACCAGTTAAGCCATCGATAACTTCTGAAGGTTTTCCTCCAAGGGCAATCTTGTATGCCTTGTAAGCAATAGTGAGTCCACCAAGGTCACCAATGTTTTCTCCAATGGTGAGTGCACCATTGACGTGAACATCTGGTGCCGCTTCTGGGCGCAGAACGTCGTATTGATCAATGAGCGACTTGGTGCGGTTCTCAAATTCACTGAGGTCTTTTTCACTCCACCAGTTATTGATGTTGCCATCACCGTCGTACTTAGAACCCTGATCATCAAAGCCGTGACCTACTTCGTGACCAATTACAGCTCCGATACCTCCATAGTTGGTGGCGTCATCTGCTTCGAGGTCAAAGAAAGGCGCCTGAAGAATTCCAGCGGGGAACACAATGCGGTTCATCACTGGGTTGTAATAGGCATTAACGGTCTGAGGAGTCATGCCCCACTCGTCACGGTCAACAGGCTTGCCGATCTTTGCGAGCATGTAGTCAAGTTCGAACTTTGCCAGTGCGTGCAGATTGCCAATAAGGTCGTCAGCTTTGATTTCTAGAGCTGAATAGTCGCGCCACTTGTCGGGGTAGCCAATCATCGGGACAAACTTTGAGAGCTTGACGAGAGCTTTTTGCTTAGTCTCGTCAGTCATCCAGTCAAGGCCTTCGATGCTCTGCTTGTAGGCCACCATGAGGTTCTCAACGAGCTGCAACATGCGTTGCTTTGCGGCTGGTGGGAAGTACTTCTCTACGTAGAGCTCTCCAATTGCCTCACCGAGGAAACCTTCAACGAGTGATCCACCACGACGCCAGCGTTCTTTCATCTCTGGTGTTCCTGAGAGTGTGCGGCCGAAGAAGTCAAAGTTCTCTTCCACGAAGGCACTTGACAAATATGACGCAGCTTCGCTGATGATGTTCCACATCAGCCACGACTGCCACGAAGCGGCATCGAAGTTCGCCATCAGGGTCTTAAGGCCTTCAAAGAATGGGGGTTGGCGAACAATGAGTGTGTCGAATGCACCACTTGGGATTTGACTCTTTTCGAGCCACAGTTCCCAGTTAAATGTTCCACTCAGTTCTTGAAGTTCAACAAACGACATCTTGTTGTAGTTGAGCTCAGCTTCTCGTAGTTTCACTCGGTCCCAGTGATATGAAGCAATCTGTGTTTCCAGTTCCATAACTCGCTTGGCGTGACCAGCAGCGTCAGCAATTCCTGCCAGCTCAAACATCTTGCTCATGTGAGCAACGAATGCAGCTCTCACTGACTCGTGCTCAGCTTCACGGTAGTAACTCTCGTCAGGAAGGCTGATGCCGGACTGGCTGACGTAAGCAATGTGCGTGGTGGAGTCTTTGAAGTCGGCATAAATGAATGAGCCAAAGATGCCGCTCATTCCACGAGTCCACTGAGTTCCAAGGAACGATGCCAAGTCGTCAATTGAGGCAACTTGCTGAGCTTCTCTCAATTCATTCGCAATTGGTGAGACGCCAAGTTCTTCAATTCTCTTTTCGTCCATAAACGATCGATAGACATCGCCAACCTTGCGAGCATTGCTCCCAGGAGTTGCAGCGCTAGCAGCACATTCGTCAATAATCTTTCGAACGCGGTCTTCGCTTTCCATACGCAGTTCATCAAATGCTCCGAAGCGGGCCCGGTCGGCTGGGATCTCTGCGTCACGGAGCCAAACGCCATTCACGTGACGAAAGAGGTCATCTTGGGGACGGACATCAGAGAGAACATTTGTTAAGTCGAGTGAGTTGCTTGAGCCAGTTGTCATAGGAATTCATTCTAACAATCCCTAATTTTCTACATAATTTCTTTGTAGCAGCGGCGACTATGAATGCTACGAAACAGAACGGGTGTATCGAAATACTCTTATGCAGATGTAAGAACTCTTGTGATTGCTACTGCAGGCCGGCAACTGGTTCGTGATGCAACAGGACCAATTCCTTAGCGGCGTGTTGCCATGTACGCTGCACCAATTGACTTAAGACGCTGATGAATACCACCCATCGGGTTTACCCCAGGGAGATATTCCTTCTTAATTTTGGCAACAACCGTGTAGTTGGTGTCAACAACATTGGCAATAGGAGTTTGAGCTGCCTGTGAGACGAATTGGTAGGAGTCCATAATCGAAAGTCCTGTGAGCTCGGCGGTCCAGTGAACGAGCTGAGCGTGACTGATTCGAAATGCATCTTCGAGTGGTTTAGTCGAGCCAGTTGTCATTATTTCGGTATCGCTTTCAATACGCGGCCAAAGGACTGGGGGCACACCTTTGATGAGGTCAATGACCATGACGGTATCCATAGATGTCTCAACCGCAACGCCACAAGTCTCTCCTTCACCTTGGCGAGCGTGTCCGTCACCGAAGCTAAAGAGTGCCCCTTCAACGTTGACGCCGAGATAGCAAGTAACCCCCGCACGCATTTCAGGTGTATCCATATTCCCGCCCCAGTCTCCAGGGGTGAGGGCCGAGCGGGCTTCGCTAAGAGCTGGTGCTACACCCACTGTTCCGTGCATTGGATCAAGGGGGAGGCGGTACGTTGCTTCACTCTCACGAGCTTCGTAGCGAACTGTTCGTTCCTCTTTATCAATCATGTACTGCCAAGTCATTTCTGGAAGTGGTTGATGCAGCATCTGTGTGAAGCCGTTTGCCGTCAGAGCACCAAAGAGAGGAACGGTTGTACTCCAACCTTTAGTGGTGCGAGGTTCGATGCTCGCAAAGTGCACTGCAAGTACGTCACCCGGCATCGCCCCTTCTACATAGAAAGGTCCAGTCTGGGGATTTAAAAATCTTGGATCACAAACTTCACTGGCGTGGTCGTGCACCGAGTGAATCTTTCCCGCAAAGCAGTCGAGACTGCTGGTATCGAGCACCGTGCCTGGCTTGATTGAGGCACGCGCATCAACACCTCCAAAGGTATAAACAAGCTTGCTGACATCGCCTTCGTGGTCAATTTCATAATTAAGGACTGGTGCTAAATCGAATGCCATGTGTACCTCCAGAGTATGTATGTACATTAGTGAGTCAACAAAGTAAGAAAGCGAAAAGCCCCGCTCGCTTTCGCGAGCGGGGCTTTTCAGAACATTCTTATTCGTGGATTTCGGCTACTGCCTTGATTGCTTCTGGGTTCTTGCCTCGGAGTGCAAACAAAGACACCAATCCCACAACCATCCAAACACCCATAGCCCATGCTCCGTAGGAGAGTGGGCTAGGTAGCGCCGCGATGAATTTCAGCCCTGGAATTCCTGAAATACCACAGGCGTTAAGGAAACCTGGGATCAGAAATAAAAAGCCAAGAATTGGCACAATGATGTGGAGTCCAACGTGACGCTCATCCTTCTTGTGCCTAGTGAAGTAACCAATCGCTGCGAGGTTGGTTACTGCGTACACAACAACGACCACAACGACTAGTCCTGTGGCAACAATTCCGAATGCTGTAGTTGCTCCGTAGTAGCCACCGAGCGCGAGTGCAATGATGAGACCCAAGATGAGCTGGAGAATCAGAGCGTTCTGTGGTGAACGGTGCTTAGAGTTCAACTTCGCGAGCGACTTTGGAAAGACCCCAGCACGGCCAAATGCATAGGCAGTACGTGTAAATACGTTCGTTCCGGCAATGGCGTTAGCGAGGGTTGAGTTAATAATTGCGAACAGCACCAGCACCCAAAAGACAATAGAAACTGTGTTTGCCAGACCGTCCCATGGCACACCATTGGCAGAAGCCGCGAAACCGGTGAACTTGTTTGGGCCGTATGCCACATCAGCTGCATAGGTAGAGAGCAGATACAGGGCTCCAATGGCAAGCGTTGCAATCATGATGGCTTTTGGAACAGTCTTTCGTGGTTCACGTGCTTCTTCAGCCATTGGTGCAGCAGCTTCAAAACCTGAGAAAGCCAGAAGGCTGAATACTGAGCCGGCGATCACACCACTCCAACTGTGATATCCCGGTGCGTTTGCATACTTAGTCGTGAAAACGCTGAGCGTATTGTGTCCGCCAGCTTTGAAAATAAGCACAATAGAGAGAAGAGTGAATACAGCGATTTCAATGAAGCCGAGCCACACTGCAGTTTTTGCTGAAGTGCGAATGCCTAGCCACACGAGGTAGCAAACGAGCAATGTTCCAATTGTTGTAAATACCCACCAAGAACTGACTGGAAATGAGTGCACCTTGGAATTCCATTCGCCAGCAACGGTGTAGCCCAGTTGCAACATAACGAGTGGCACAATTAGCACTTCAACCGCGGCGTAACCCCACCCTACGAGGAAGCCAACGGAAGGGTTAAGACCAATGGCGCTATAGGTGGCGACAGAGCCCGACGAAGGGATGTGTTTGGCGAGCTGTCCAATACTGGAAGCAGTGAAGAGAATCCCAATGAAGGAAAAGATCAACGCCAATGGAAGTGCCCCACCGGCTAAAGGCGATCCAAAAGGAATTGATGCTGCGATTGCTGCACCAGGAGCCATAGAACAGATTGACTGGAAGACAACCTCTCTAAGACCAATGGCATTGCGCTCTAATTCGGTTACGGCATTACTCATGTCGTGCCCTTTCATGTTTAGGTTGTCTTTGACAATACCCTGAAAGCCCTGATGAATCCGGGATTGCCACAACTGGTCGGTAACCTAATGAACGTTGCGAAATCTGCGGATCAGACTCTTTTGATCAAAAGTTTTTCGCTCGCTCTAGCAACTCTTAGAACTGTTGCTTCATCAAACATTTGACCGGCAAAACTTGAACCCAAGGGAAGTCCTTCCGAGAATCCCGTAGGGATTGAAATTACTGGCCTCATTGTCAGATTGTGTACGCAATTCAGTCTGGTCAAACTGCTGTCAAGATCTTCAGAATATCCTGACGGCCAAGTGATTAGCTCATCTGATGGTCGTGGAGCGGGGTGTGGCAATGTGGGGCTCAGTGTCACGTCAAAGTTTTCAAAGTAAGAGTTCCATTCGCTACTTACAATCTGGCGATCGAGAAGCGCCCTCTGGTACTCACTTTCAGAGATATTCAAACCAGCTTCTAGTCGACTCCTTGTTTCGGGCAAATAGAGTTCAGGCGTTTCTTGAAGTGTTGCTTTATGAAATTCAGTTGCCTCGTACATTGCAATTGTGAATTCAACCTCCGAGAATCTATGAGGATTTTGCACATTGAAAGTGCAAATTTTTGCGCCCGACGACTCTAATTTGGAAAGTAAATCGTGGGTAGAGCTAACAACATCATCGGTACAGTTGTCATAGAAAAAATTCTCAGATATCCCAATCCGAAGACCATTGACTCCATCTTCAATTGAGCCCATGTAATTGTCAACTTTGGTACTTGAGCTCAGTGGATCCTTTGAGTCATAGCCAGCAATTGTCTGAAGCACTAGAGCGCAGTCACGTACTGTTCTGGTGATTGGTCCCACATGATCAAGTGACATGGCAAGAGGTATTACTCCGCTTTTGCTAACGCGCCCAAAGGTCGGCTTTAGACCCACAACTCCACAGCACGATGCAGGTATGCGAATTGAACCTGCAGTGTCTGTGCCTAAAGCGAAAAATGCTTCTCCGCTCGCAACCGCTGCAGCGGATCCTCCGCTCGATCCACCAGTAATTCTCGTTGGGTCCCAAGGATTATGTGACTGCGGGGTTATGCCCCCGTAGGCGAATTCATGAGTGTGCGATTTACCAATGACAATGGCACCAGCATTTCTGAGCAATGTAATCACGTGTGCATCGTTAGATGGAAAGTTTTTGACATTTACTTTCGATGAAGCGGTTGTTGCAGTACCAACTACGTCGAAGAGATCTTTTGCGGCAAAGGGAATCCCATGGAGCAAGCCACGACTGAGCCCAGCGGACTGTTCCTGATCTCTCAGAACTGCTTCAATTTTTGCAGTCTCTTCACATACCGTGACGAACGAATTTGTGACGACATCAATTTCTCTAATCTTTAGCAGCGTCATCTTGGTCAGATCTTCAGCGCTAATCGATCCAGAATTAATCAACGCTGAGGTGTCCTCAATTGAGTGTGCTGTGACTTCGTCATTAGGAATTCTCATAATGACTTTTTAGCCGATGTAGTTGCTACGCGAGGAAGTATTTCGCCTTTGGGTGATGACAGATAATTGCATCGGTTGTTTGCTCGGGATGAAGTTGGAATCCTTCAGACACTGTTACGCCAATGCGCTCGGACTCAAGTAGTGCAGCAACCTTGGCGTTGTCCATTAGATCTGGGCACGCCGGGTAGCCCCATGAGTAGCGACCACCACGGTATTGCTGGCGAAATAGTCCGGTAAGGGTTGGGCCGTCTTCTTCGACGTAGCCGAGCTCTTCACGTATGCGCTTGTGCCAAAGTTCAGCGAGCGCTTCGGCCATTTCAACACCAAGGCCGTGAAGCATGAGGTAGTCGTTGTAGCGGTCTTCGGCGAAGAGTTCTTGGCAACGCTCTGAGACTCGTGAACCCATTGTTACGAGCATGAAACTGGCGTAGTCCTGGTCTGGGCTCGTTGACTCGCGGAAAAAGTCAGAGATCGAAAGGAATGGATCTTTGTGCTGGCGAGGAAAGCTGAAACGTGTCGCTTCAGTGGTGCGAGTGTCGTCGGTGTAGATAATGAGATCGTTGCCCTCTTTTGCAGCAGGGAAGTGTCCCCATACAACCTGAGGAATCAGTAAGTTTTCTGCCTTGGCAATAGCTAGTTGTTCGCGGAACGTTGCACCAACGCGCTCTTTAAAGGCCTGGTCGTCTTCGCCGTCTTCAGGTCGAAAGCCCCACTGGTTTCTAAAGAGTGCAGTCTGGTTCAAGAACTCTGAAATTTCATCGATGGACATTCCCTTGGCGACACGGCTTCCAATGAATGGTGGTGGAAAGAGTGGATTGTCTGTTTCAACTTCTGGGCTGCGATCTGGAAGACCTTCAGGAGTCGGATCTTCTCCACGGAAACGGCGCTGCACGGTGCTCTCTGAAATTTCGAGACCGAACTTTTCATCGACTTCGCCGGTTTTCTTAATTTCTCCGAGACGGTCAAGAACTCGAAGTCCCTCGAAGGCATCTTTTCCGTAGAAGACACGTCCGTCATAGACAGTGCGAAGGTCGCGCTCTACGTAGGTGCGTGTTAGAGCGGCACCACCGAGCAGCACTGGAACGTCACTGAGGCCTTGCTCGTTCATGAGCTCTAGGTTTTCTCGCATGATGAGCGTTGACTTAACGAGAAGTCCACTCATGCCAAGAGCATCGGCTTTGTGTTCCTTAACGGCTTGGATCATTTCGTTGATGCCAACTTTGATCCCGAGGTTTACAACTTCGTAGCCATTGTTAGTGAGAATGATGTCGACAAGGTTTTTACCAATGTCGTGTACGTCACCCTTAACTGTGGCGAGTACAACTTTTCCTCTTCCACCCTGGTCGCTCTTTTCCATGAACGGCTCTAAGAAGGCAACCGCTGACTTCATAGTTTCTGCAGACTGAAGAACGAAAGGTAACTGCATTTCTCCAGATGCGAAGAGTTCTCCAACAACCTTCATACCTTCCAGCAAATGGTCGTTAACAATTTCGAGTGGCTTAATGCCACTTTCCATTGCCTGTTTCAAGTCATCTTCGAGCCCTGTCCTTACTCCGTCAATGATTCGACGCTTCAAGCGCTCTTCGAGGCTTAGGTCATCAAGCTTCGCGCCACCAGCGGTTGCTGCCTTTACGCCTTCGTAGAGTCCGAGCAGTGTCTGAAGTGGGTCGTATCCTTCAGACCTGCGGTCATAGATCAGGTCGAGGCAGACCTTGCGAGATTCTTCGCTGATTTTTGCGAGTGGCAAAATCTTTGAGGCGTGCACAATTGCTGCATCAAGTCCAGCTTCTGCAGCTTCGTGCAAGAACATACTGTTGAGGACTTGGCGAGCGGCTGGGTTGAGGCCGAAGGAGATGTTGGACAGACCGAGAATGGTGCGAACACCTGGCATCTCGGCTTTGATGCGCTTAATCGCTTCAAGAGTCTCAATACCGTCGCGACGTGACTCGATCATTCCTGTAGAGAGCGGTAAGGCCAAGGTGTCAATGAAGATGTCTTCAGGGCTTAGTCCGTAGCGCTCGACTGCAAGATTGGTGATGTTCTTAGCAGCACGAACCTTCCACTCAGCAGTGCGGGCTTGTCCTTCTTCGTCAATGCACGTAGCAACTACAGCGGAACCAAATTCTGCTGCGAGCGATAAGAAACCGTCGAGGCGAGTTCCAGGTCCGTCGCCTTCTTCGAGGTTTACTGAGTTGAGAATTGCCTTGCCACCGAGCCAGGTAAGAGCTTGTCGAGCTACCAGTGTTTCGGTGGTGTCAACCATGATTGGCACTGAGGACTGAGTAGCGAGGCGACTCATGATTTCATTCATGTCACTGATGCCATCAGCTCCGGTGTAGTCAACACAGACATCCAAGATGTGTGCGCCTTCTTTGATCTGGTCACGGCCAATTCCTACGCAGGTGTCCCAGTCGCCTTCGAGCATTGCTTCGCGGAACAACTTTGATCCGTTTGCATTCGTGCGCTCTCCAACCATCAGTACCGAACGGTCCTGGCTGTAGCTCGTGGTTGAGTAGATCGATGCGGCTGCGGGCTCAAGGATTGGTGAGCGCTTCGCTGGGGTAAGGGGTCGAACTGCTTCTACAACGCGGGCCAAGTGCTCTGGTGTAGTTCCACAGCATCCACCAACAACTTGCAGTCCATATTCAGAAACAAACTTAGACATGTGCTCTGCGAGCTGTTCGGGTGTTAAGTCGTAGTGCATCTTGCCGTCAACAACGCTCGGAAGTCCAGCGTTAGGAAGACAGCTAATTGGCATTGGTGCAGATTCAGAAAGCGTACGAAGCGGTTCATACATTTCAACTGGCCCAGTGGCGCAGTTAAGTCCAATGACGTCAATGCCGAGTGGCGAGAGCGCAGTAATTGCGGCATTGATTTCTGTTCCCGGAAGCATGCGACCCGTGAGTTCGATTGTTACCTGGGCTTGGATGGGAACAATGCGACCGTGACGTGCCATTGCCCGGTGGCATGCAGCGATTGCAGCTTTTCCAGAAAGAAGGTCGAACATTGTTTCTACGAGCAGAACGTCAACGCCACCTTCTAGAAGTGCATAGGCGAGTTCTTCGTAGCTCTCTGAAAGAGCGTCGTAGGTAATTTGTCCGAGTGTCGGGAACTTTGTTCCTGGCCCGATTGATCCGCTGACGAATTTCTTGTCATTAGGACTCGAGTACTCGTCGGCAATCTTTCGTGCGATCTTCGCTGAAGCGAGGGCGAGCTCGTGAGCTCGCTCAGGAATTCCATATTCAGCAAGCACAACGCCGAATGACCCAAAGGAGTTTGTTTCAATGACGTCAACGCCCACGTCGAAGAATGAACGGTGTAGTCGCTCAATTGATTCGGGCTTGGTGACACAGAGGATTTCGTTGCAGCCTTCTAATTTTTCGCCACCGAAGTCGGCTGCAGTCAACTCTTGAATCTGGAGATTTGTGCCGGTGGCACCGTCGTAAATAAGGACTTTTTTCGATAGGGCGTCCAGGTAGGGGTCGTTCGCGGCCGGACGGGCAAAAGGTGGGCGGATATTGGACGACATTGATTAATAAGGCTACTAGTCCACAAAGGAATCACTACGCTGGCACTGTGAAGATCTATACACGTGGTGGCGACGACGGAACAACGGGCTTGTACTTCGGGGGGCGAACTGAGAAGACCTCAGACCCTATTGAAGTAAATGGTGCTGTTGATGAGGCCCAGGCCATGCTTGGAATGGCCAGAGCTCTTACCGAACCGGGATCGCGACTTAATGAACTTCTGATCACACTTGAGCGTCACCTTTGGGTGCTGATGGCAGAAGTTGCCACGCTGCCTGAAAATCGTCACAAGCTCACTGCCGATAAGACACTGGTGACAATTGAGATGATTGAAATGCTCGAAAGTCACATCGATGCTCTTTCAGATGAAATTGAAATGCCTACCGAGTTTGTGGTCCCAGGAGAAAATCAACTCTCAGCAGCACTCGATGTTGCTCGCACTGTCATCAGACGTGCAGAGCGCATTGCGGTTGGTTACCCGATTGAAAACTCACTTGTTGTTCCATACCTAAATCGCCAGAGCGACCTCGCATGGACAATGGCGCGTTGGGCCGAAGGTCCAAACCACCGCACCGCCCGCGTTCACCAATAACTAAGGCTGTACTCGTCTAACTCGATTACTTCGAGATGGAACTTCACGTTGAAGTGACTTTGAAGCAACGTCGTTGCCATCGCTTCGTCCAATAAGAATCGTCGCGAAGAGTTCTTCGTCCTTCACACCGGCCCACGTAAGAACCGCTGCATCATTTCTGAAGTTGCCCCAGATGGTCGCTTGCAACCCTGCTTCTTCAATCAGCAACAAGAGTGCCATGGCGGCCATGGCGGCGTCAGTGTGCCAATAGGGAATGGGCCACGCATCTTTTTCACTAAGGCCTGACTTGGTCTTGTCGTCTTCTGCGTAGCGAGCAATGTAATCATTTGGACGCGATGTAATGATCACCACTGCGCCACATCTCATGAGCGCTTCAGCTCGCTTTGATGATTCACGCCATTCTTTATCGGTGGCAACATCAAAATACGAAGCAACGTGTTCTTTAGAAACTGTGTACATTCGTACTCCAGCGCTATTGCCCGCGGTAGGGCTCCAAAGTGCGTTTTCACAGACCTTGTCAAGCCATTTTTCATCGACCGCAGAGCCGTCAAAAGAGCGCACCATTCTGCGCTGGCTAAGGAGTTTCGATAAGTCCACCGTAAAGGTCTAGCAACTCCCGAGGACATGATTGTTGACCTATCAGGTAGGATTTAGGAACTATGGCAACACCAAGAGACCTTTTAAACGCCGCAAAGGCTGAGATTACTGAGATTGAACCTCAGGAAGTCGCTAAACGCCTGGACTACTACACGCTTCTTGACGTTCGAGAACCCGAAGAATACGAACAGGGTGCTGTTCCGGGAGCAGTGCACGTCGCGCGCGGACAACTCGAATTCTCAGTTGAAGGACAGCTCACCAACAAGAGCGCACCAATTGCTGTGTACTGCGCCGGTGGTGTTCGCTCAGCATTCGCCGCCAAGACTCTTCAAGACCTCGGCTACACAGACGTCGTTTCAGTTATTGGTGGATTCAACAAGTGGAAAGACGACGGACTCGTCTGGAAGACACCACGCACCATGAACTCAGATCAGCGCAACCGCTACCAACGCCACCTCCTCCTTCCTGAAGTCGGAGAAAAGGGTCAGCAGAAGCTCTTTGATGCCAAGGTATTGATGCTCGGAGCTGGTGGACTTGGTTCTCCTGCAGCGCTCTATCTAGCAGCAGCCGGTGTTGGAACAATCGGCATCATTGACATGGACGTCGTCGATGCTTCAAACATTCAGCGTCAGGTGCTTCACAACCACGACCGCGTCGGAATGCGAAAAGTTGACAGTGCGCGCATGACCCTTGAAGCGCTTAACCCTGACCTCGTTGTTAAGACCTACGACACACGACTAAACGCTGAAAACATTCTTGACATCATTGATGGGTACGACGTAATTGTTGATGGAACCGACAACTTTCCTACGCGCTACCTCGTCAATGACGCTGCGCTTCTTAAGAAGATTCCTGTTGTTCACGGTTCAATCTTTCGCTTCGAAGGTCAAGCAACAGTCTTTGCCCCCTACGTTGGCCCTTGCTATCGCTGCATGATTCCTGAACCACCACCAGCCGAGCTTGCACCAAGCTGTGCTGAAGCTGGAGTGCTCGGAGTTCTTCCAGGCATCATTGGTTCGATTCAAGCAATTGAAACAATCAAGTTGATTCTCGACCTCGGCGAACCACTCATTGGTCGTCTCTTGTCGTATGACTCACTCGATCAGAGCTTTCGCACTTTCAAGGTTCGTCGTGATCCGCAGTGCCCAGCATGTGGCGAAAATGCAGGACCGATTGTCATTGCTGAATATGACGATCTCTGCATGCCTCACGCCACTGTTCCGGCGTAAAACACATGAAGGCCAACTGGTTTAAGGGGGTCCTTAGCGGGATTATTGCTATTGCAGCAATCCTTTTTCGCAGTCAGGTGGCACATCACGTCAGCCTTTTAGCTAACAACATTCACCTGGTTGGATGGATTGCGGCGCTGGTTGTTCTCGTCACTGGAATTATCTGCGCTCGCAACCTTGGTTCAGCGATTGGCGAATTCGTAACAAATCGAAAGTTCTGGTCCGCTGGAGCAGGGGTGCGAATTGTTATCACTGGATTTGGATACGTCATTGTTCTGATTAGCGCTTTGTCGCTCGTTGGAATTTCGCTGGGGCGTCTACTCGTCAGTGTTGGGCTCCTTGGCGTGATTCTTGGAATCGCGGCACAGCAGAGTCTCGGTAACTTCTTCGCAGCTCTCGTGTTGCTCGTTGCGCATCCGTACAGCGTTGGTGACTACGTCGAGATTCGCTCTGGTGGTATTGGAACACTGAAAGCCAAAATCTTAGAAACCGGTCTTACCTACGTGACGATTGAAACCGATGAAGGAATCCTAAAGATTCCTAATTCTGTGATGCTCTCTGCAGGAATTGGCAAGCCCAACGACACTTCGTCGCTGAACTAATCAACCAACTGAACAAGGGTTCCAGCAAATTTGTCGTGGAGAGTTTGTTTCTGCTTATCGAAGAGTGGCAAGAAATAGTCGACCACGATAAAAAGCGAAAGTGGAATTAGTGCGAATGTTGCCACGATTCCGAGTGCTTGAATTAGTGCGAATGGCAACCACCTTCTAAAAGCTTGCTGGCGAGTGGGAAGAACCCCGGTAAGTACATCAACGACACGAGTCTTGGCGACTCGGTTGCCAATCGTCTGTCCCTCTTTTGTAGAAAGCATTTGGGTGAAGTACATCCCTTGAAACAGCAAGAGTGCAATTGCACCTAAGTATTTGCCGGCAAACGCTGTTGCTCCAACTTCAATCAGCGTGGAAGGAATAAGCAAAACAATGTTGTCAATAATTGTTGCTCCGACGCGGTGCCACCAACCTGCGAGAACTTTTGGCTGTCCTGCTTTTTCGCGAGCGAGCGTTGCTGAAGTTGCCTGTCCGCACACCGAACAGTGCGCGCCATCAACTTGGGATCCACAGTGGGTGCAGTACATAACCTCTATCATTGCCTAGATGCTGGCTCCTTGGTGACAATCTCCTGGTCAGAGTCATTTTCGAGCATTGTTATGTGTCCATCCAGAACGCCTAACCTTTATACCCATGGCAGACAACAAGCGAACTACAGATTCTGGAATCGAAATTAATCCGATCTACACCGAAGGCGACCTCAGTGGCTTTGACGCCGCTTCCAAGCTTGGTGCACCAGGATCATTTCCTTACACCCGAGGCGTGCAAGAGTCAATGTACCGAGGACGTCTCTGGACCATGCGCCAGTACGCCGGATTCGGAACTGCTGAAGCTACGAACGAACGTTTCAAGTTTCTCCTCGGTGCTGGACAAACTGGACTGTCATGTGCGTTCGATCTTCCTACGCAGATGGGATACGACGCCGACCACGTTCGCTCAGAAGGTGAAGTTGGAAAAGTAGGAGTTGCTATTTCGTCACTTGATGACATGCGCCTCCTTCTGGCTGGACTTCCACTCGACGAAGTAACGACTTCAATGACGATTAACTCAACAGCGTCAACACTGTTGTTGTTCTACCAGCTTGTCGCTGAAGAACAGGGCGTGAGCGGGGACAAGCTTCGCGGAACTATTCAAAATGACATCTTGAAGGAATACGTTGCACGCGGAACGTACATTTATCCTCCACGTCCTTCGATGCGCCTTATCGTCGACACCTTTAGCTACTGCGCGAAGGAAATGCCTAACTGGAACACAATTTCAATTTCTGGCTATCACATTCGTGAAGCAGGCTCTACTGCAGTGCAAGAGATCGCCTTCACCCTCGCTAACGGAATTGCTTACGTAGAAGCAGCCATGGCTGCTGGACTCGCTATCGATGACTTTGCTCCTCGACTCAGCTTCTTCTTTAACGCCCATAACAACATGTTCGAAGAGATCGCCAAGTACCGTGCTGCTCGCCGTTTGTGGGCAAACATCATGCGTGACCGTTTTGGTGCAAAAGATCCTAAGTCGATGATGCTTCGCTTCCACACACAAACGGGTGGATCAACTCTTACTGCGCAGCAACCACTAAACAATGTGGTTCGCGTGGCCGTCCAGGCCATGGCTGCAGCGCTTGGTGGCACACAGTCACTGCACACCAATGGTTTCGACGAAGCGCTTGGCCTTCCAACTGAGCACGCCGCAAAGCTCGCTCTTCGTACCCAGCAGATCCTCGGCTACGAATCAGGAATTGCCGACACCGTTGACCCACTCGCTGGTTCATACTTTGTGGAGTCAATGACTGATGAAGTGGAGAAGTTGGCGGCTGCGTACATTAAGGCCATTGATGACATGGGCGGGGCAGTGGCAGCAATTGAAGCTAACTACATGCAGGACGAAATTGAATCTGCGGCGTATGAATTTGCTCGCAATGTGGACAAGGGCGACAACGTCGTTGTGGGTGTTAACAAGTTCGCAGAAGTTGAAACAACCAAGAATGATGTATTCCCGGTCGATAAGAAGCAGCAAGAAGACCAGGTGACTCGCGTTAAGGCTCTTAAAACTAAGCGTGACAATAACGGCGTGAAGGCTGCGCTCGATGACGTGGCAGCGGCTGCACGCGGAACACAGAACCTGCTCTATCCAATGAAGACTGCGCTATCTCGCATGGCCACACTTGGTGAAGTTGCGGATGTTCTACGAGCTGAATTTGGAACGTACCAGCCCCACTAAGTAGTAAGTGGTTCTGAGAAGTGCGTCACAAAGAAATCGACGCCAACTTTTCCGGAGTAGTGAGGATGCGTTAGCGCACGCCACTGCTGGTACAGGTCAGTGTTTCGAAACTCATTGTGTGCTTCAACTGAATCCCACTGAACAAGCAGCAAGTGCTTGGTTGGATCTTCCACTTCACGACGAACTTCTGCTCCACGACATCCAGGAGCTGAACGAATGATGGGAAGGGCAATCTTTAGATCTTGCGCGAATGCTTCTTCTTCGCCAGGGGTAACCGGCAGAACTGCGTGCTCGAGGACCATTACTTCTTCAGCAACTTTGCACGTAGCGCCGCGTCTTCAGCAACTGCAATAGCAGTGTGGGCGAGGGCAACTGCGCCGTCAATAACTGCCTGGTCGGCTTCCTTGGTAATGCAGGCTGCGGTGAACTCAGGTTGGTGATTTACCGCACCATGAGTGGGAATCGCAATGAGTGGGTGAATTGACGGAACAACGAGTGAAACATTCGCCATGTCCGTTGAAATTGTTGGCCGTGGCGTGTGTGCATCATCAATTTCAAATGTTCGCCCAAGTGCTTCGGCAGCGCTGCGGTAGTGGTTCAAGATCTCGGCATTGGTTTCCATGTGTGAGAACTGACTTCCAAGCTCTTCAATCTTTAATGCTGCGCCAGTTGCAAGTGCTCCTGCCTGGAAACACGCGTCAATGCGCTTACGCAGTGCGCCAAGGCGTGCTGAAGTGACTGAACGGGCCATGAAACGACCGAGCGCATGGCTCGGGATTATGTTTGCAGCGGAACCGCTTTCAACCACAATGCCGTGTACTTGATCACCGGGGTGGAGTTGCTGGCGAAGTAGGCCAAGAGCCACTTGAGAAATAGTCATGGCGTCCAGCGCGTTGATGCCTTCGAATGGCGCTGCAGATGCGTGTGCATCTTTTCCGGTGAACGTCACATCAAAGTGATCAACAGCAAGACACTGTGCATCGAGACGCTCAGTTGGCCAAGGATGCACCATCATTGCGGCGTGGGCGTTCTTGAACTCACCTGCATTAATCAGGTCAATCTTTCCGCCGCCACCTTCTTCAGAAGGCGTTCCGAGAAGCGTCACGGTGAGTCCTAGTTCGTCAGCTACTGCACCAAGTCCAATGGCGGCACCAAGTGACGATGCTGCAATGATGTTGTGACCACAAGCGTGACCTACATCGGGGAGAGCGTCATATTCGGCGCAAAACACAATGCTCAGTTCGCCAGATCCCTTGGTGGCACGAAACGCAGTTGCAAGACCAGCAATTCCCGTTTCCACGTTGAAGCCAGCTGACTTTGCCGCATTGGCAACAGCCTCAGCGCTCTTGAACTCTTCGTAACCGAGCTCAGGGTTTTTGTGAATGAAGTGGCTGAGTTCTACCAGTGTGTTGGAAGCACTTTTGATTGCTTCGGATGCAGTGTCGCGAGAGGTCATTCGATAATGGCAACAACGTCGCCAGCAGCAACTGAGTCACCAGGCTTCACCTTGATGGTTTTAACGACACCAGCCTTTTCGGCGTTGACGTTGTTTTCCATCTTCATGGCTTCAAGAATCACAATGGCTTGTCCGACTTCAACCGTGTCACCTTCGGCAACTGAAACCTTGACGATTGTTCCTTGCATTGCAACTGATACCTTGCCAGATCCACTACCGATAGCTCCGGTGTGGTGCTGGCGGCGAGGCTTGGCTGCAGTTGAATGTGCCTTTGGAAGACCGTCATCACCATTCTCTTCAACCCAGATTGAAACATTGACTCGACGTCCGTTCACTTCAGCAGTGACGTCCTTTCGAACCTTGCCATCAACCGGAGCAGATCCACCAGTAGCGGATACAACGAGGTTGGTGAAGTCAAGAGTTTCTTCTACCCACTTAGTTGAGTGGGTTCCGTTTACGAAGTCTTCGCTCTCAAGGATGATCGTGTCAGCAGGAAGCGTTGTGGCAACACCTTCAATGACAGTTTCTTCAATAGCTCGAAGCATGCGGCGACGAGCCTTCTCACGAGTTGGTGCCCACACAATGAGCTTTCCAATCAAGTTGTCGTAGTACTGCGACACAGTGTCACCAGCTGCATAACCAGCGTCGAGACGCACTCCGGGACCAGATGGCTGATCAAAGCGGGTGAGCGTGCCAGGTGAGGGAACGAACTTTCCACCAGATGGGTCTTCAGCGTTAATGCGAACTTCAATGGAGTGACCATTTCGCTCAATGCTGTCCTGGGTGAGTTCTAACTTTTCTCCAGCTGCAATACGAATCTGCCACTCAACGAGGTCAAGTCCGGTAACGAGCTCAGTTACTGGGTGCTCTACCTGGAGGCGAGTGTTCATTTCAAGGAAGAAGAACTCTCCGTCTTGGAAGAGGAATTCAACTGTTCCAGCGTTGAAGTAACCACAAGCTTCTGAGACCTTTACAGCAGCTTCACCCATCGCACGGCGAACTTCTTCAGGGAAGTTTGGCGCTGGTGATTCTTCAACGAGCTTTTGGTGACGACGCTGTGCTGAGCAGTCACGTTCTCCGAGCCAGAGTGTGTTGCCATGCTTGTCGGCAATGACTTGCATTTCAATGTGACGCGGCCAGGTGAGGTAGCGCTCTACGTAGCATTCTGAGCGACCGAAGTAGCTAAGAGCTTCACGCATGGCACTCTCAAGAGCTGCTTCAGCTTCTTCAGCGTTATGAACAACTTTCATTCCGCGTCCACCGCCACCGTAGGCAGCCTTAATGGCCACTGGCCATCCGAATTCTTTTCCGAAAGAAATAACTTCTTTCGCGTTAGTCAATGTTTCGTTGCGACCAGGAACACCAGATACTCCGGCTTTTTGTGCAGCAATACGAGAAGAAATTTTGTCACCCATAACTTCGATTGCTTCTGGTGGTGGCCCAATGAAGGTCACTCCCATTTCAGTAATGGCGCGAGCGAAGTCGGTGTTTTCTGAGAAGAATCCATAGCCCGGGTGCACGGCGTCTGCACCAGACTTTTTGATGACGTCAAGAATGGCTTCAGTATTCAAGTAGCTCTCAGCGGCGGTAGATCCACCAAGGGCGTAGGCCTCATCGGCGAGACGTACGTGTAGCGCGTTACGGTCAAGTTCGGAATAGACGGCAACGGTTCCAATGCCCATCTCTCGACAGGTTCGGATCACACGAACCGCAATTTCACCGCGGTTAGCGATGAGGACTTTCTTAAGCACCTAAAACCTCCGTAAATGGACATTAATTCTTACCACTTGTCTCCTAAACCCTAGTGTTTATGGAGTGAACCCGATTACCTGGCGAGTTGAGCACTTTGAAGAAATCAACTCCACCAATACTTACGTATCAGTAAAGGCAAAAGAAGGCGCCTCTGAGGGCCTAGTGGCTCGTGCTGATTATCAGAGCGCGGGTCGAGGACGACTGGACCGCACCTGGGAGGCGCCACCACGCTCAGCGCTCATGTGCTCAATCCTTCTCTCACCACCAACATCACCAGACGAAATGCAACTAGTTGTAGCAGCGGTTGCGCTCAGTGCTCGTAGTGCGCTCGGTGCACTCTGCAGTGTCTACCCACAACTCAAGTGGCCCAATGACTTAATTGTTGATGACAAGAAAATTGCTGGACTACTCGCCGAGGTTGTTCAATCTGAAAATGGAATCACCATTGTCGCAGGCATTGGGATAAATCTCACCGACAGTCCCGAGGGACTTCCAGCAACTAATGCACTGAAAGTTTCCGGTGTGACGATTACTCCAGAAGCTCTTCTGGAAAAACTTCTTGAAGAACTAAACATTCGCCGTGGACTGCTCGACACCGAAGCAGGTCGGCAAATGTTGCGAGCGGAATATGAATCAGTTCTCGAAACCATTGGTCGAAGCGTCATTGTTGAACAGAGTGACGCCATGTTCCCAGCCCTCGCAACCGGCATTGATGCAACAGGTCGACTGATTTTGAACGCTGCGGGAGAAGAGAAGATCATTTCGGTGGGCGACGTCATCCACGTGCGCCACGTTCAGGTGATTGCGCCATGACTCGCGTTCTCATAACTGGAGCTGCCGGTCAAGTAGGTGTAGACCTCGTTGACGTTCTCGGTGGCACCACTCCTCTAGGGGGAGACCGAGCGTTCCAACCAGACTCTTCTCCAGTTACAAAAGAAGAATTTGAAGTCCTAGGGCTCAACCATCACGACCTTGACATAACAAATCGCGATGCGGTTATGAAAGCCGTCGAAACGGCCAAGCCTGACGTCATTGTTCACTTGGCTGCCTACACGGCGGTTGATAAAGCTGAAACCGATCGTGATAACTGCTTCTTGGTGAACGCTCAAGGAACTGAATCGCTTTCACTCGCCGCCAAAGAAAATGGCGCTCACCTCATTGCAATTTCAACTGACTACGTGTTTGATGGCAACAAGGGGAGCGCCTACGAAGTTGACGACCAGACAAATCCCCTCGGTGTTTATGGCGCATCGAAACTTCTTGGAGAGCAACTCTGTTCAGATGCCGACACGATTGTTAGAACCTCGTGGGTTATGGGTGTTCGAGGAAAGAACGTGCTGCACGTCATTGCGGATCGTGCACTTTCAGGAGAAAATGTTCGATTCGTTGATGATCAAACTGGCACCGTAACGGTCGCCAGCGATTTAGCTAGAGCACTTGTCACATTGGTGCGAACTCGTCCGGGCGGAATCTGGCACGTTGCAAATACTGAAACAACAACCTGGTTTGAGGTTGCGAAGTTTGCTGGAGAAGTTCTTGGACGTGGAAACGACTTTGCAACGCCGATTAAGACGTCAGACTTGTCTCCAGCTCCGTTGGCTACTCGACCCGTGCGAAGCGATCTTTCAACAACGAAGTGGAACAGTTCATTCCAGCCACTACCTAACTGGCATGATGCAGTGACCCGTTTACTAAATGACCGAGCCAGAAGGAACAGCTAATGAGTGATGTTTCTTCCAGAGTCGCTTGCGTCATTGTGGACTTCCATGCGGGCGCTGCACTCGCTGAGTGCATTGACTCGCTTCGACAAAATGGTGTCAGGCAAGTTGTCGTTGTAGAAAATGGCGAAGTCGGTTCAACTCCTCCGGCACTGGACGGACGTGACGTAGTACTTGTTGAGCCGCATCAAAATCTCGGTTACGGTCGCGGGGTCAATCGTGGGGCTGCTCAAACGGGTGAGTTCGAGTTTCTTCTTGTTTCCAATCCTGACGTTGTGGTCCACGAGAACGCCGTTGCTCGAATGGTGAAGTACTTAGACGAGCATGCAGATGTCGCTGTGGTCGGTCCTCAGATTAAGCGCCCTGATGCGAGTGTCTACCCATCACAGCGAGTGTTTCCAAACTTGTGGCTTGCGGCATTGCACGCCTTGCTGGCTCCAGTGTGGCCAAGTAACCCAGCCACCAAGGCCTACCGTTCTCCTAGAAGTGATGGAACTGTTGACTGGGTATCTGGCGCATGTTTTTTAATTCGAAGAAATGTCTTTGAAGAAATAGGTGGCTTTGACGAGCGGTATTTCATGTTCGCTGAAGACATGGCACTGTGCTGGCAAGTTCGTGAACACGGGTACGGTGTGGGCGCTTGCAGCGATGCTGTGGTGACTCACATTGAAGGACTATCTCGAAGCCGCGCCTCTAGAGAGATGCTCATTGCGCACCATCAGAGTGCTCTTCGCTTCGAGTGGCAGACCGCACGCGGTCTAAGACGTGTTTTAGCTCCGCTGGCATCGCTGGTGCTTGGGCTACGACTCGTACTGGTACTAGTGATTCGCCCGAAGGGCTAACTTCCTAAAACGCCTAGAATGTATCCAGGGCTGCGAGTGTGCTGTGGTTGAAAGTCGATGCTAGCCGCGGGCAAAACGACCCACGTAAGGCGTTTAACGACGCTGAGCATGGCGCGGTTTAGATGTAAGTCCTGCGTTGGATTGATCAAAGTGGTCATCCCCGGCGTAGGCGGGTGTGGGGTCAAAGACCAGGTCAGGCACTCGCAGCTCTAAAGCTTTAGAAGTACTAGTACTAAAGGTAAGTCACAACATGAGTGTGTTTAACAAGATTCTGAAGGCCGGAGAAGGCAAGCGAGTTCGTGAACTCGCCAGTCTCGTCGGACCAATCAACGAGCTTGGTGACGCCATGGCTGCCCTTAGCGACGAAGAACTTCGCGCCAAGACCGATGAATTCCGCGCTCGTCTAAACGACGGCGAAACACTCGACGACCTTCTAATTGAGGCCTTCGCTGTTGTTCGTGAAGGCGCAACACGCGTGCTTGGTCAACGTCACTACGACGAACAACTCATGGGTGGAATGGCACTGCACTTCGGCTGGATTGCAGAAATGAAAACTGGTGAAGGTAAGACACTCGTTTCAACTTTGCCGGTGTACTTGAACGCACTGGCTGGAAAAGGTGTGCACGTTGTAACGGTGAATGATTACCTTGCCACTCGTGACGCTAACTGGATGGGACAGCTGCACCGCTTCCTAGGCATCAGCGTTGGACGAGTTGGACCAGACCTCACTGAGTTTGAAGACAAGCGTCAGGCGTACGCGTCAGACGTGACGTATGGAACAAACACTGAATTTGGATTCGACTACCTACGCGACAACATGGCACGCCGCGCCGAGCACATGGTCCAGCGTGGTCACCACTACGCAATCGTCGACGAAGTTGACTCAATCCTTATTGATGAAGCACGTACCCCGCTCATCATCTCTGGCCCAGCGTCAGACGTAACGAAGCTGTACTACCAATTCTCAACAATCGTTCGATCACTTACTCGCGACGTTGATTACGAAGTTGACGAGGAAAAGAAGACTGTCGTACCAACTGAAGCAGGTATCGAAAAAGTTGAGAAGCAACTTGGTGTCAGCAACCTTTATGACGCAGTTGCGACAAATTACGTTCACCAACTCGGTCAAGCTCTTCGTGCCAAGGAACTCTTTCACCGAGACAAGGAATACCTTGTTGCTGATGGTGAAGTAAAGATTATTGACGAGTTCACCGGTCGCACCCTTGATGGTCGCCGCTGGTCTGACGGCTTGCACCAAGCAGTTGAAGCGAAGGAACGCGTTCGCATTCAAGAAGAAAACCACACGTGGGCGACTGTTACCTTGCAGAACTACTTCCGCCTCTACGAAAAGCTTTCCGGTATGACTGGAACTGCTGAAACCGAAGCCGCAGAATTTGGAAATACCTACGGCCTCGTCGTTGTGCCAATTCCTACACACCGAGTTCCACAGCGCATGGACCAGGCTGACCTTATTTACAAGACCGAACAAGACAAGTTCAACGCCATTGTTGACGACGTTCGCGCGCGAAACGACAAGGGGCAACCAGTTCTTCTCGGTACCGCATCAGTTGAAAAGTCTGAACTTCTTTCTAAGGCACTTACCAAGGCTGGTATTCAGCACGAGGTGCTTAACGCGAAGCAGCACTTCCGTGAAGCTGAAGTTGTTGCCCAAGCAGGTCGTAAGCACGCCGTAACAGTTGCTACCAACATGGCCGGTCGTGGAGTTGACGTAATCCTTGGTGGTAACGCTGAGGGTCTCGCTAATCGCGAAGTTCAGGGCAAGGGCTTAGAGCAGGGGACTGAAGAGTACGACGCTGCCTACAAAGAATCATTCGCGAAGTGGAAACCACTGTGCGACGCTGAAGGGGAAGAAGTTCGTGCTGCCGGTGGACTCTACGTGCTAGGAACCGAGCGTCACGATTCACGACGCATTGACAATCAGCTTCGTGGTCGTTCCGGTCGTCAAGGCGACCCGGGCGAGAGTCGTTTTTACCTTTCTCTCGAAGACGAACTACTTCGTCTTTTTGCAACTGGCGCAGTGTCATGGGTTATGGACCGCACCATGCCAGATGGTGAAGCCATTGAAGCCAAGATGGTTACCAAGGCAATCGAGCGCGCACAGAACGGCGTTGAAGGACGTAACGCTGAGATCCGTAAGGACGTTCTTAAGTACGACGAAGTAATGAACGAGCAGCGAAAAGTTATCTATGGTCGTCGCCAGCAGGTCATCGATGGTGAAGACATCCACGAGCAAGCATTTGAACTGATGGAAACGGTGCTTGAAGAGGCAGTCCTTAACCGTCTCGATTCAGAGTTTGATGAAGAGTGGGACATCAATGCATTGATGGTCGACCTTCAGACGTACTACCCAACAAAGATGTCGCTCGAAGATCTGAAGGCCTTTAACGACCGTGAAGATGTGATTGAAGCTGTAATCACTGAAGCGAAGAAAATATACGCTGAGAAGTCCGAAGGCTACGAAGGCGGGCTCGAAACCGCTAAAGAGATTGAACGCGACGTTATGTTGCAAATTCTTGATCAGCGTTGGCGCGAGCACCTTTCTGACATGGACTACCTACGAGACGGAATTCACCTTCGCCAAGTTGCCCAGCAGGACCCACTCACCGCGTGGCAAAAAGAGGGTTACGCAATGTTCGAGCACTTGCTCGAAGAAGTAGATCGTGACTTCATTCGTTTTGTAACGCACGTTGAAGCAACGCCAAATCCATCCTCTAATGATGACGCTGGACTTGCTCGTGCCCAGACGAATGCGAATGAAGTTGCCCCAGGTGCGACCGAACTTCCAGCTCACAAGGCCGGCGAGAAGGCACTGCCCAAGCAGGGCGACAAGATTGGCCGTAATGAGCCGTGCTGGTGCGCAAGTGGCAAGAAATTTAAGCAGTGCCATGGCCGACCATAAAGCTGAAAACGCAGTTCGCGAAGCCTCGACAGCGCTGGCTGAACTTGAGGTTCGCTGGAATGCGGCGAAAGAGTATCTAAAAATTGACCAGAGCCGTGAACGACACGCTGCTCTAAGTGTCGAAGCTGAAGACCCAAATCTTTGGAACGATCAAGATCACGCTCGTGAAGTAACTACTGAGCTCGGGCGACTTAACAATGACCTCGGAGCATTTGATGCACTTCGAGCAGCACTAGACGACGGCGAAGTTCTGGCAGATTTTTCTCGTGAAGCTCTTTCATCTGGTGACGATCTCTCAATTCTTGATGAACTCACCGCAACTGTTTCGAAACTGGAACAAGCAATCAGCGCTCTTGAAACTCAGAGTCTCTTCAGTGGCCCGTACGATCAGAACGACGCAATTGTCGAACTTCACGCTGGTGCTGGTGGCACCGATGCCCAGGACTGGACTGAGATGCTGATGCGCATGTATTCACGCTGGGCCGAACGTCGTGGATTCGGAGTTGAATACGACGAAGTTTCTGAAGGACAAGAAGCAGGACTGCTTTCTGCCACGTTCATTATTAAAGGTCGTTTTGCCTACGGCTGGCTAAGTGCTGAGCGCGGCGTTCACCGCCTTGTTCGTATTAGCCCCTTTGACTCACAGGCTCGACGTCAAACAAGCTTTGCGAGCTTTGAAATCACACCTCTTCTTAACGATGGTGCTGATGAAGTTGAAATCGATGAAAAAGACCTTCGCGTTGATACCTACCGTGCTTCTGGAGCGGGTGGTCAGCACATCAATAAGACCGACTCAGCGGTGCGCATTACACACATGCCAACAGGCATCGTGGTCAGCTGTCAGAACGAACGCTCACAGCACCAAAATCGTGACCGTGCCATGCAAATCCTGGAAGCAAAGCTCGCAGAAAAGGCGCGTAGTGAGCGCCAAGCAGAAATGGATGCTCTTAGCGGGAACCGCGGAGAGAATGCCTGGGGATCGCAGATCCGAAGTTACGTTCAGGCTCCGTATCAACTCGTTAAAGATCACCGAACCGACTTTGAAACTGGAAACGTTGAGTCAGTTCTTGATGGTGACCTAGATGGGTTCATGGAAGCAGAGCTTCGTCGCCAGCGAGCCCGTTCATAATTCAAAACTATTTTGATGAAGAGGAAATAATGACTCAGTACACGATAATTATTGAAAAAGCTGGGGATAATTTTGCTGCTTACGCACCAGACATTCCAGGTTGCGTTGCTGCCGCGGACACCGTTGACGAAACTCGCGAGCTAATGCAAGAGGCTCTAATCCTCCACATCGAAATGTTGCGTGAAATGGGTGAAGAAATTCCCATCCCTAAAGTGCAGGCTGCTGTAGTGCAGGTTGCTTGACTTCTGTCGGCAGCCGAATCATTTTCTAAGAACTTTTAAAAGCCTTTAACCACTGTATTTTCTTGCACCAAAAATACTCTTGTCCTAACTAGAATGGTTAATACGTAGATATAAGTGTTTTTACATTTATCGATTGACCCAAGGGGGTGACCGTGATTCGTTTTGAGAATGTTTCAAAGACGTACAAGAACGGTACGCACGCCCTTAAGGACGTTTCGCTCGACATTGAAAAGGGAGAATTCGTATTCCTTGTCGGATCTTCAGGGTCTGGAAAAACAACCTTCCTTCGACTTCTCCTTCGTGAAGAGACTCCAGATCAAGGTCGAATCCTTGAAGCTGGGCGTGACATTGGTGATCTTCCAAAGTGGCGAGTCCCTTACCTTCGCCGAAACATTGGCTGTGTCTTTCAGGATTTCCGTCTCCTCCCTAACAAGACTGTCTTTGAAAACGTGGCTTTCGCCCTTGAGGTGATCGGCCGTCCAAAATCAACAGTCGATTCACAGGTTCCCCAGATTCTGGAGCTCGTTGGACTTAGTGAAAAGGCCAACAGCTTGCCGAGCGAACTCTCTGGTGGAGAACAGCAACGCGTTGCCGTTGCTCGTGCTTTCGTGAACCGCCCACTTATCCTTCTCGCAGACGAACCAACTGGAAACCTCGACCCGACAAACTCTGAGTCAATCATGGCGCTACTTGAGCGAATTAATCGCACTGGAACAACAGTTGTTATGGCTACTCACGATAAAGCACTTGTAGACCGGATGCGTCGTCGCGTTATTGAGCTCGATAAGGGTGAAATGATTCGTGACCAAGTGCGCGGTGTCTACGGCATTGATGAGGTTTCGAGCTAATGCGCGTTTATTTCCGTTACGCCTTTAAAGAAACCTTCTCTAACTTGTGGCGAAACCGCATGATGACAATTGCGGCGATTCTCACCGTGGCGGTTTCTCTTTCACTTGTAGGTTCAGCACTTCTTCTAAAGCAGAGCGCAGCGCAGGCTTCTGCGCAGTGGCAGCAGGGAACTCGAGTCACTGTATGGATGCAACCATCAGCTTCTGAGGGTGAAATTACGAGCATTCAAGGTCAGCTGGCTAATTTGCCAATTGTTAAGAACTGCGTGTTCTACACGCAACAACAGGACTACCAAGAAGCCGTGCAACTTCTTCCTCGCTCAGAGTCACAGGTTCTCACTGTTGCCGATATGCCATCGTCGTTCCGCTGTGTTCCAGTAGTCCCGTCAGATGCTTTTGTTGTTGAGTCAACGTTTAGCAATGAGCCCGGTGTTTACAAGGTCACCGCACCAGAACAACAGATTCGCCAAATGAATAAGGCAATCAGAGTTCTCCAAATTGTGTTCTTGGCACTGGCTGCAGTGTTGCTTCTTTCAGCGACTGTGCTGATCCTCAACACCATTCGCATGGCAATCTTCGCTCGACGCCGCGAAGTGTCAGTCATGAAGCTGGTGGGAGCGACTAACTGGTTCATCAGAGTTCCGTACATAACTGAAGGCTTTATTCAGGGACTCCTGGGATCGCTGGTAGCCGTTGGTGCCGTTACGGCGCTTCATGTTTGGTACCCACTCCACAATGAGTTCCAGCTCAACACCAATGCGTTGCTGGGCACGAATGCAGTAGTGCTGGTCGTTGGAGTTCTTATTGGTTCAGTTGGATCAGCAATCGCGATCCGACGCTTCCTCGACGTTTAATTCGATTCTTCGAAATCAATCGATAGTGAATTAACGCAGTAGCGAAGACCCGTAGGGGTCGGACCATCGTCAAAGACGTGTCCTAAATGACCGCCGCACTTTGAGCAGAGAATCTCTGTGCGTGCACGAAAGAGTGAGCGATCTTCTTTCTCAATGATTGTTCCTGGTTCACAGGCATCAAAACTTGGCCATCCACAGTGCGAATCAAATTTTTGTCCGCTGTTAAAGAGGACCTGGTTGCATCCACCACAGGTGTACGTTCCATTGGCGTTGACATTTAGAAGTGAACCGGTGAAGGGTGCCTCAGTTCCTGCTTGGCGCAGTACGGCGTAACGCTCAGGCCCTAGTTCTTCTAGCCACTGCTCTTCGCTTTTTACAACTTCGTAGGTCATTAGTTCAATGTAGCGGTTTTAGAGAAAATTTGGACGTGGAGCTTCGGGAGCTTCGGGAGCAAATTCAGGCTGGTCATTGAGCAGTCGTGACAGTGCGCCCTTAATGCCTTCGGGGTCCAGGCCAATTTCTGCGAGCAGCAGATCTGGTTTGTTTTGCTCGAGGTAGGCACGTGGCACACCGAGAATTCGAGTTGTTGGAAATGGCAATTCAAGTTCTTGGGCGCGACTTCTAACTTCAGACACCATGAGCGTGCCTGCTCCACCGTGGCGGGTGCCATCTTCAATGGTGATAACTCGTGCGTGCTTCACTGCATCATCAATCATGTTCGGATCTGGTGGAAGCACCCGTACGTCGTAGAGCGTGATCTTCTTCGCGTCCTCGCCCATGAGCTCTAACGCTGCAAAGGCTGAGGTGGCCATTTTTCCAACCGCGAGAACGCAGAGCGATCCGTCACCTTGTTGAATCTTTCGAGCTTCGAGGCCGTCACCAGTTTTTCCATCGAAGGGCTGGGGCAACGTCTTTGGGAATCTGATGGCTGAAGGTGTCGAAAGTGAAAGGGCCTTGGCGAGCATGCCAGGAATCTCTTGCGTAGTTGATGGCGCAAAGATTGTCATGTTCGGGATTGCGAGACAGAGCGCGATGTCGAGAATTCCGTGGTGACTTGGTCCGTCGTCACCAGTAATTCCGGCACGGTCAAATACAAATACAACCGGCAGGTCAAGCAGTCCAACATCGAGGTTGGCTTGATCGAATGCTCGCGAGAAGAATGTTGAATAGAGAGCAACAACGGGCTTGAGTCCGCCCATTGCCATACCCGCAGCAGCGGTAACGGCGTGTTGCTCTGCAATTCCTACGTCAAAGAATCGCTTAGGGAATTGTTCTTGGAATCCAAGTAGTCCTGTTGGCCCCGCCATGGCAGCGGTGATAGCAACAATGCGCTCATCGGCACTGGCAAGAGTAAGTAGGGCGTCTGAGAATGCTTTGGTAAATGACTGTGGGGCAACTTCTTCATCATTGAGGCGTGGTGGCAACTTGAAGTCGTGCATCTTTAGTTCGTCGTTAGTTGCGGGCTCGTAGCCACGACCCTTTTCAGTAAGTACGTGCACAACAATTGGGCCGTCCCACGTCGATGCGCTCTTTAGTGCGACCTCGAGTGCTTCAATGTTGTGACCATTTATAGGGCCAACGTAGCGAACACCAAGGTTTTCAAAGAATGCGTGGGGCGTTACTAATTCACGAACCGCTTTTGTAAATCCGTGCAGACCCGCGTACGCAGCTTGACCCGCTTTTGGCATGCGAGGGACGAGTTTGCGAATACGGTCACGAAGTGTGAGGTAGGACTTGTTGAGTCGAAGTGTTGTTAGCTGTTCTGACAACTTAGAAATAGTTGGTGCGTAACTGCGTCCATTGTCGTTTAGAACAATGACCACACGCTGATTGGAGTGCCCGAGATTGTTAAGCGCTTCATACGCCATTCCTCCGGTGAGCGATCCATCACCCACAACGGCAACTACATGTCGGTTCCCACCATGACCAATGAGCTCCTTCTTTGCTTCTAGAGCAACAGAGAGTCCGTGGGCGTAAGAGAGTGCGGTTGATGCGTGGCTTGACTCAATCCAGTCGTGCTCAGATTCGTTGCGACTTGGATATCCTGAAAGGCCACCGCGCTGTCGAAGGTTTTTGAATCCATAACGACGACCGGTGAGGAGTTTGTGAACATAAGACTGGTGACCAGTGTCCCAAAGCAGAATGTCCTTCGGGGAGTCAAAGACGCGGTGCATCGCCAAGGTGAGTTCAACAACGCCAAGGTTTGAGCCCAGGTGTCCACCAGTCGTTGTCACACTAGAAATAATGAACTCACGTATTTCTTGGCTGAGTTGGTTTAGTTCGTCGTATGAAAGCGCCTGAAGGTCGGCGGGCGTTTCAATAGTTGGAAGAATCACTCCTTCAGCCTACCGGCGGCGAATTGTGGACAATTCTTCGCAAATACGTGTGCTACCTTCGATTTGGCTTTATGGAGCTGATTAAAACTGGGGGATATATGCGTATCGGATTTATAGGACTTGGCCACATGGGATCACCAATGACCAAGAACATCATCAAGAGTGGATTCGACACGGTTGTCTTCGATCTAAATGAAAAAGCTGTGAGCGAACTTGTTGCACTAGGCGCAAGCGCTGCAGCAACTCCAAAAGAACTCGCGCAGCAAGTTGATGTTGTCATCACCATGCTCCCTGGGCCAGCTCAAGTTCGAGAAGTAATTGCGGGACCTGGTGGCGTTCTTGAGGGAATGAAAAAGGGCTCTACGTGGATTGACATGAGCACGAGCTCACCAGGGCTCGGTCGTGAACTTGCTCCAAAGATCGCCGCAATGGGTGTTGGTCAACTTGATGCTCCGGTGAGCGGCATGGCCAAGGGTGCAATCTCTGGAACGTTGCAGATTTTTGTCGGTGGCGATGAAGATCTCTACAAACAGATGCTCCCAGTCCTTGAAGCAATGGGTGACCCTGCACGAATTTTCAGAATCGGACCAGTCGGTGCCGGTCACACAGTGAAGCTCATCCTCAATCTCTTGTGGTTCGAACACGCAATCGCCGCAGCTGAAGCATTCGTGATGGGATCGCTCGCAGGTATTGACATTGACGTACTTCAAAAGGCGCTCGTTGCAAGTCCTGCGAACTCGAACTTCATCGAGCACGACATCAATTCTGTATTCGTGGGCGACTACGACGAGTCATTTGCCATGCGTCTCGTGTGCAAAGACCTCGGACTCGCAGTTGACATGGGCCGCGACTTAGGCGTTCCTGTAGAGATGGCAGCACTCACCGAGCAAGTACACCGTCGCGCAATGCGTCAGTACGGAGAAAACGGTGGCGAAATGCTCGCGGTGAAACTCTACGAAGACTTGATGGGTATTCAGCTTCGGGCTGAACGCTAATTACCCTCCGTAAAAAGGGTGGGTGACTGAGTCACGTTGTTGCACGAGTGCTGCGCCAGCACCTGCTGGGCGACCATTAACAGCTTCATTAATTGCAGCGTTAACTGCTTGGCGCATTGAGACACGAACTGCGTCTTCAGAATCTGCAGCACCATCAATCCATAGTGCGATGTAGACCAGGGTGTCTTGAGTTGCTTCGAGAAGTCCAGCTGCAACACTGTCAAGCACTGCTTGGGCAATGCCAACTTGTGCGGCACCAAAAATCAATGTTTCCTGGAATTCAGTTGAAGGTGCAATCTTGTTCAGCATGATTGTTGGCGGAAGCACTGTTTGATACGAAGCTTGATCTTCACCAGTTACAACAACGATTGGGCAGAAACCAGGAGATGGGTTAGTGAAAACGCTGGTGAGTGCAGCGGCGGTAGCACTTCCTCGATTGGCGAGAAAGACATTGACGTGTGCGCCATTTGGTGCAGAGCCACCCCAACCTTGCGAAATTTTGCCATCTAAATCATTTTTATTTGACACTTTTGCCCCTTAATATTGTTTAGCGTTTCCGCGTGCGGTATAGGGATAAACATAGCAATTATCAAATTCAGATTACCTAGGTTAAAAGCAGAGCAGTTACTTGACAGTAAAGAGAACTCGCCGTAGTGTTCGTTTGTCCAGTGAAAAGGCGCTTCCAAAGTGGACAGGCCTTCTTACCGGGGGGGAAAATAAAATGGCAAATAATTCAGATACGCCAAACGAACTCGAATACAACATGTATTCAGAGTTGAAGTCTGGCCGATGGGACCGTCGTAAGTTCTTGCAGCAAGCAACTGCTGTTGGAATCAGTGTTCCAATGATTGGTTCAATCATTGAGACTGCGCTTCCAGGTGCTGCAGCAGCTGCAACAGTCAACGTTGGTGGTACAGCAACTATTGGAACAAACGTTCCAACTGCACTTCCAGACCCTGCAATGGTTCTTGACCAAGGTGGAATTGTTGCGACTCAGATCGCTGGTGAGTACTTGATGTACCCAGGCACTGACTGGGTGCTTAAGCCACAGCTCGCTTCTGCTTACAAAATGGTCGACGCAAAGACACACGTCTTCACAATTCGCCCAGGCGTTACATTCCACAACGGACAGCCGCTAACTGCTGCAGACGTTGTTGCTACATACAAGTCACTCGTTGCAAGCGGATCAGCTGCTTCAGCAACATACAAGGGCGTTTTGTCAGCTTCTGGAGTTGTTGCAACTGGTGCAATGGAAGTTACATTCAACCTTGATGCTGCATGGGTTGGATTCCCTTACCTCACATCACCATTTGCGTACCAGTCAATCATTCTTCCTGCGAACTACAAGGCTGGAACATTCATGTCTTCAGCTCAAGGAACTGGTGCTTACATGGTTAAGTCCTACACCCCAGGTGCAGGTGCAACATACGTTAAGAACCCTCAGTACTGGAACCCAACTGCTGGACCATTCATGGACGGAATTAACCTTGCGTTCTACCAGGACGTCTCTACAGGTGTTCTTGCAATGGCTGGTGGAATCTACGACTACATGCCTGCGGTTTCGTACGGTACTGCAGCGCAGTTGTTCCACCTTCCAAACGTGACCATCAAGTCACACGCTTCATCTTCATACCGCAGTATTCAGATGCGTACCGACGCTGGACAGCCACTTGCTGACGTGAACACACGTCTTGCAATCGCTAGCTGCTTCGACCGCCCTGCAATGATCGCGGCATGTCTTCACGGATACGGAACACTCGCCAACGATCACTACATGGCTCCTGTGTTCCCACAGTCTGCAAAGGCCAACAAGATGATTCCACAGCGCAAGCAGGACCTCGCTGCAGCTAAGAAGTACTTGGCTATGGCTGGAAAGTCACGTGGGCTTAAGGTCACACTGACAACTGAAAACGTGTACGAAATTCCAACACTTGCTCAGCAGATTCAGGCTGACTGCAAGAAGGCTGGCATTGACATCACTTTGAAGATTGAGTCACAGGACAACTACTACAACGAGTGGACTGCAGTTCCAATGGGTATTACTGACTGGTCAGCACGTGGAATTCCTTCACAGGGACTCCAGTACTACGAGACAGGTAACTCATGGAACGTGTCTCACTGGGCAGACTCAACATTCGACACGCTTGTTGACCAGATGAACACCACAACTGACCCAACAGCACTTCAGGACGTTGCGTACAAGATCGCAAAAGAAATGCACGATCAGGTGCCGTTCGGTCTTGCCTACTGGATTAGTGACACACAAGCAGTTGCAAAGGGCGTAAACATTGGATACGCACCATCAACACTTGTAAACGTCACCGGTATGTCACTTCCAAAGGGACACAAGTAAATAGTTTTTGTTCATTACTAAATGAGCAAATGAAGTCATTTAAATACTGCCGGGCGCGCCTTGCGTCCGGCAGTATTTAAATAAGTAAGGGAAAAATGTCTAGATACGTTTCGAAGCGAGTGTTGCTTTCTCTAGCAACGTTGCTGCTCGTTTCATTCATTGTTTTTATTGCGGGTGACGTACTTCCTGGAAGCATTGGCCGCACAATTCTTGGTCAGTTTGCAACTGATGCGCAGGTTCATGCAGTCGACGTGCAACTTGGCTTTAATCACCCGGTGCTCATTCGCTACTGGAACTGGATTAGCTCATTTGTCACAGGGGACTGGGGCACATCAATCACTCAGCAGATCCCAGTTCTATCTTTCGTGATGCAAAAATTCCTCAACTCACTGATGCTCGGCGCATTTGCACTCATCATCATTGTTCCAATTTCAGTAGGACTTGGAGTCCTGGCTGCAGTTAAGAGGAACACCAAGATTGACAAGATCATTTCGATCACAGGAATGTCAATGCTCGCACTACCTGAATTCGTAACAGGTGTGGGAGTAATTATTTTGTTCTCACTTGTTCTTAAGTGGTTCCCGGTGTTTTCGAATGTTCCTGGATGGAATCCCTGGCAGATTGTAAGAAATTTCTTTCTCCCCGCCATGCCTGAAATGCTTCTCATCTTTGGTTACATCTCTCGTATTGCTAGGGCTGGAACAATTGAAGCGCTTGAATCGAACTACAACCGCACAGCAGTACTAAAGGGACTTCCACCATCGAGAATTCTGGCTCGACACATTCTTCGTAATTCGCTCCTACCAACCATTGCCGTAACCGCAGTACAGGCGGGCTACCTCGTTGGAGGACTTGTCGTTGTTGAGACGTTGTTCAACTACCCAGGTATTGGCAACTTGATCTACACATCAGCCACCCAGCACGACCAACCAGTACTCCAGGCGTCTGTTTTCTTAGTGGCCCTTATTTACACGGTTGGCAATCTTGTGGCCGACCTACTTACGGCATGGCTCAATCCACGAGTGAGGTTGGCGTAATGGCTGAAGCAATCATTGATCCACTTCTTGCAAACGTTGGACAACTCCAAACTCGCAGTGAGCGTTTTAGGTCGCACTGGCAGCAGTTATTTAAGAAGCCAAGCTTTGTCATTGGCTTCGTCATTGTTGCCTTTTGGGTCATTGATGCAATTTTTGCGACGACCATCGCACCTCAAGACCCTCAGTCGCAGCACGCCTTCATAACGCTGCAAGGTCCATCTGGCGCACACTGGTTTGGCACCGACTGGCTCGGGCGCGACGTATTTTCACGAGTACTCGCTGGATGTACGTCAATCCTTAAGGTTGCTCCACTTGCGACACTGCTAGGAATTGCTGGAGGAACGGTTGTTGGTCTCATCACTGGGTACTTCGGCGGAAAAATTGACTCGATCATCATGCGCGTCGTTGATGCATTCTTGGCGTTCCCACTGATCATTATTGCGGTACTAGTGCTTTCACTAATTGGTACATCAGAATTCACAGTCGTTTTGTTGATCGGAATTATCTTCACTCCTGTTATTTCACGAACGATTCGCTCCGTGGTGCTTGTTGAGCGAGAAAAAGAATATGTTGCCTCGGCGAAATTACGAGGAGAGCGAAGTCTCTACATCATGTTTGCGGAAATTCTCCCGAACATCACCTCCACAATTATTGTGGAAGCAACTATTCGAGTGGGATACGCAATCTTTACTGCGGCGACACTTTCATTCTTGACGCTAGGCGCTCAACCACCATCACCTGACTGGGGGCTCACTATTACACAGGGTCGTCTCTACATTCAGATGGCACCATGGGTTGTTCTCTTCCCAGCGCTCGCGCTCGCGACATTGGTCGTTGGAATCAACTTGATTGTTGAAGCTATTCAAAAGGAACTGAACGCATGAGTAGCGATGTAACACTTCAAGTAAATGACCTCAGTGTTTCCTACGTGAGCCAGGGGCGAAAGCTCCCAGTACTTCGTGACGTGTCATTTGAAATTAACCGTGGTGAAGCGTACGGGCTCGTGGGTGAATCGGGTTGTGGAAAGAGCACCGTTGCTATGGCTGTTATGGCGTATCTCGCCAACAATGCGCTCACTGAATCTGGAACAATTTTGCTTAAGGGCGAAGACGTTATTACTGCGACACCTGAGCAACTTCGCGAATGGCGCGGAACTCGTGTTGCCATGGTTTACCAAGACCCGGGATCATCGCTTAATCCAACCATGCTCGTTGGCCGCCAAGTGGCTGAAGTCTTTCACTTTCACGGTGGCGACAGCTGGGACGACGCCATGGCTAAGACCGTCGAGATGTTCGAGAAAGTTCGTTTCTCTGACCCTGCGCGAATCATGGAGCGTTACCCCTATGAGCTTTCTGGTGGTCAGCAACAGCGCGTGATGATTGCCATGGCGCTCGCTGCAAACCCAGCACTACTCGTCATGGACGAACCAACAACTGGCCTTGACGCCACGGTAGAAGCCGACATTATTGAACTTGTTATTCAACTTCGAAAAGAGATGGGTACTTCAACACTGTTTATTAGCCACAACCTTGGCATTGTTTCAAGACTGTGTGACCGTGTTGGCGTTCTTTACGCGGGACGACTTGTTGAAGAGGGCATCACCAGTGAAGTAATGAGTGACCCTCACCATCCGTACACCATTGGACTTCTTAACTCAGTTCCTAAGTGGGGTGAAACTAAAGAAGACAGTCGACTTGAGCCAATTCCTGGAGACTTGCCACCGCTTGGTTACGTACTTACTGGCTGCTCATTTGCTCCACGTTGTGCAATCGCAAGTCCCGAGTGTGAAACGTCACCTCCACCGCTGCAAGCATGTGCAGGCAGTTCCATCAAGAGTGCTTGTCTTAAGCGTGACGGTCTGAAAGAAGAATTCGCTCGTGCTGGAGGAACAAAGACCGCAGTGCAAATCACCAAGCGCGTTGCTCGAGAAGCAACTCCTGTAATTGTTGTTGATCACATTGCGAAGCGCTTCAAGGGTAAGAACGGTGAGATCACTGTCCTTAGTGATGTCTCGCTAACAATTAAGGCTGGAGAAATTCTGGGTCTCGTGGGTGAGTCGGGAAGTGGAAAAACCACTTTGGCTCGAACTATCGCCGGTCTCTACAAACCAGACGCCGGATCAATTACATCGGGCGGAGAAGCACACCGCTCACAAGATTCTCAGTCGCACTTCTTGCAGATGGTCTTTCAAAATCCCGACACGGCACTCAACCCTAAGTTCTCAGTATCTCGAATACTTGGTCGTGCAATTAAGCAACTCGCTGCTCCAATGTCTGCCAGTGACCGGACAAAAAGAATCCTCGAACTCGCTAAGTCAGTAAAGCTGCAGGGATATCACTTAGAGCTTCGCCCGAGTGCGCTTTCTGGTGGTCTTAAGCAGCGTGTTGCAATTGGACGCGCGTTCGCTGGAGTGCCTCAAGTAGTAATTCTTGACGAACCAGCATCAGCACTCGACGTTTCAGTTCAGGCAACAATTCTTAACTTGCTCGTAGATCTTCAAGGCGACAGCGACTTGGCGTATCTCTTCATTTCGCACGACCTTGCAGTTGTTAATTACTTGGCTGACCGCATTGCGGTTATGTACTTAGGTGAAATTGTTGAAATCGGGCCAGCGAGGTCCGTTGTTGCTCCTCCTCATCACCCGTACACCGAGGTGTTGTTGTCAGCGAACTCGGCTGCGAACTCAGTTAAGGGTGAGCGCATTCGACTGAAGGGTCAAATGCCTAGTTTGGCGAATCCACCATCTGGATGTCGTTTCCACACTCGCTGTCCTCGTTCACTTGGAGAGCGCTGCTCCACAGTGGCACCAGAGTTCCAGACAACAGCTGATGGACATGCGTATCGCTGTCACATTGCGCCTGAGGAACTTGCTCGACTGCAACAGACCAAGCCAGATACTTCAGACGCTACGTTCGAATAACTAGCCGCGAGTGGGTTTTGTCCACAGTGGGCGCGGAAGCGTAACGAGCTGCTCGATCTTCTTCGCAACTTCTAAAATCTGCCACTCACTGTGTGGTCGGCCAATGATGCACAGACCCACTGGAAGGCCCTTAATTAGCCCCATAGGCACGCTCATAATTGGCCAGCCAGCGATAGCCGCCGCCCCAATTGAGGGGCTGGAAGCGCCTGGGTGACCGCCTGTGACCAAGTCTGTTTTCCATGCAGGTCCGTAGGCGGGCGAGATGACGACGTCGTAGCCCTCAAGGCCCGGGGTCAGACACGTTTCAGTTGCCCACTTCAGGTTTCGCTCGCGAGCAAGTTTGTAGGACTCAGTTTCAGTACCGCCTTTTTCAAGTGCCATGTCAAAGAGTTCATGAGCAAAATAAGTCTGTTCAATTTCAGCGTGGCGATCTTCAAAGTCGACCACATCTTGCAGGGAAGCAACTCCGCTACCAGGTCGATTCGATAAGTAACTCGACATGGAAGTAACTAATTCAGAAAGCAACACGTGAAGCTCGTCGTTACCCTCTTGTTCACCAGCCACTGCGAAGTCACGTTCTGCGACTTCTGTGCCAGTGATTTTTAGAATCTCGACAATGTTTTTGAAGCATGCATCGGTTTCAGGGTGACCAGTCATCCATGTAGGCGACATAACAATTCGTGGGTTCGCCATGGAGTCTGGCTTAGACGTGCTGCTCAGAACGCTGTAGAGAAGAGCGACGTCATCAACACTTCGCGCCATTGGACCAGGACTGTCTTGGCTTGGGCTAATGGGAATTACAAATTCACGCGACACTGTGCCAACGGTTGGCTTAAGTCCTGCAACACCGTTGAGTGAAGCGGGACAAGTAATGGAACCGTCGGTTTCAGTTCCTATTCCTAGGGGGCTCAGTCCACCAGCGAGTGCTGCACCAGTTCCTGAAGAAGAACCTCCGGCAGAACGCTCGAGGGCCCATGGATTAGCGACGAGTCCACCGGTTGCGCTCCAACCACTAGAAGACCTGGTTGAACGGATGTTGGCCCATTCGCTCAAGTTCGTGCTGGCAAGAATGATCGCACCAGCTTCTTTAAGACTGACAACCAGTGGTGCATCACGAGTAGGTCTGCCAATGAGAGAAGTAGATCCAGCGAGACCCGGAAGTCCAACTGCTTCAATGTTGTCTTTAATGATTACTGGCACACCGTGTAGCGCACCACGTGAGATCCCTCTTGCTCGCTCATCGTCTCGTTCTCGTGCCACGGACAGAGCTGCTTCGTGTACCGCTGCAATCGAGTGCAATGAAGTGGGAGTGCCGTCGACGTCGATATTTTGGATACGTTCGATCAGTGCAGTCACTAATTGGCTAGAAGTAAGGCTTCCACTCTCAAAGCGAGAAATTACTTCTTGCGCGCTTAAATAAGCGAGTTCGCAACTCGGTGAATGTGGATCAGCCATGGTGTGCTCCTAAGAGTTAGTCAGCAGATTTTGGAGCGGGTGCGGAAGGCGCAGGGCTCGCGGCAGGAGCAGGAGTTGATGCTGGAGGAGTCGTTGATGAACTCGCGCCACGGCTGTCGTTCTTGTAGAAGCCACTGCCCTTGAAAACAATGCCCACGGCAGAGAACACTTTTTTCAGATCCCCACCACAGTGCTCACACGTTGTGAGTGGAGCGTCCGAGAACTTCTGGACGGCCTCAATGCGCTGATGACAGCTTTGGCATTCATATTCGTACGTCGGCATAATGCTCCTGAATCGAACTTTGGACTACTTATCGTAATACCCCAGTGACTTGGCTGACACCGGCCATTTACAGGGTGAATCGTGAGGTGTCACAACCTGGCTGTACTCTCGGTATCGAGAGAAAAGGTGACGGTTCATGGCCCCAAAAACAAAAGGTGGAGATCCGAAGCGCGATCGCTTAATGGCCCTTGTATTGCTGTTGCAGAACGCCACCAAGGACAATCCACTCACCCAAGATGAAATCATCAGAGACCTCACCATTGATGACCCCAAGAGCAACAAGCTCATCAAAGCTTATGAAGGCGATCGCTTAGCGACTCGACAGAAGTTTGAACGCGACAAAAAAGACATCCGTTCGAATGGAATTCAGATTGAGACCAAAGTTGCTGAAGATGGAACTTCTGGGTACTGGATTGAGAAGGACTCAATGGCAGCGGTCGGAATCATTTTTAATGAGCAAGAAGAGAGAGTGGTTCGTTTAGCGCTTCGTCTCTACGGCTTTGGAAAATACGGCGCATTTAGTATTTTCAACGACGGCCCCGGAACCGATGGCTCACTGGCAATCTCGAATTACTACAACCCACTTGTTCGAGCCGTCAAACTGCAACGTGCAGTGAGCTTTGAATACCGTTCGTCAAAACTTAAAACTCGTGTTGTTGAACCACTACTCATCGCCACCTTTGATGGTTCTTCGTATCTAGTTGCTAGAACAAAGGACGAGGGAGTCCTGAAGAGTTACAAAATTGATCGCATTACTTCAATGCCTGAAGTTCTGTCGCACAAATTTGATGTGAGCGAAGCAGATAAGAGGAATGCCGAAAGCTGGTCACCGAACTTCGCCAAAGCCGAGAAGCCGATTGTGCTCACGGTTGTTGCAAAGAAAACGTACGCAGAACTAATTGTCCAGCAACAGCCACAAGCGACTTCCAGGGTGAAGAAGAGTGGCCAAGTGGAAATCACGATTCCCTTTGATTCGCCACACGCCGCCATGCAGTTCTTGCTGCAGTCCGGTGAGCGAATTGTTCTAGAAGAACCGAAGGACATCAGGAAAGAACTCAGCTCATGGCTGAAAGAAGTCAACAAGGGGAGCACGCCGTCAATTGAGGGGCTCGTCTTTTCTGAACCAGAAAAGTCAGATGTCTTAGGTCAAACCTTGCTCTTGTTGCACGCCGTGTACGCAAGTCCAGAGGGTTTAACTGTTGGTGAGCTCTCAACTCGATTTGCCATGGATCCTTCAGATGTTCGACGCATCATGGACCGGCTCTATGCGCTCGAGATTGCTACGGGAACAAATAATTTCCCTGCCCTCCTCACCAAGATTGACGATGAGGAAGACGACGACCCAAATTCTCTGGAAATCCTCTACACCCCTGATTCGCTCAAAACAGATAATGGATTCGCGTTACCTAACTCACTGATGTGGCGCGACGTTTTCGAGCTCAATGTCGCACTTCGTGAGACTTCTCGGATTTATTCCGATGGTGCGATCTTGTCGGCGATAGAAAAGTTAGAAGCGGCGAGCGGTGTCTACCTAGGGGCAGAATCAACTTCTGTTGAAACATTCATTCCAGAGATAACCAACGCGGTGAATAGCAAGCAACAAATCACCATCCAGTACACCCCTGGGCAATCTGACGAAGCTCGCGAAAGGGCAATTGAGCCCAGAGACATCAAACGTCTTAATGGGCACACGTACGTCCGAGCGTTCTGTACAACGAGCGAAGGTTGGCGAACATTTCGTGTTGACCGCATTAGCGCAGTCCTGTCTACAGCACAAGCTACACAGCAGCGACCAAGCGACGTCGAAGAAAACTGGTTGACACAAATTGGCTCAGGTGGCGAAGAAGTAATTGTTTTTGTCGATGCAGATTCACGGTGGCTATTCGAGCCCCTACCTGGAGCTCGTTGGTCTGTCACTAAGGATGGCGAGAGTGCTGTCATGTTCAGAGTGTCTGATGAGGAATTCTTAAATAACCTCATGCTGCAAGCAGGACCTGGCGCTCGTGTGGCTACTCCCAAGTTCAAAAAAGCTGGCCACGAGCTAGCAAAACGGATACTGAAGAATCTCTAAAGCGACAGTTGGGTACCTCGAAAGAGGTATCCATGATTCACGTTTCATCAATCAGAAATAATGACCCTCGATACTTCACGAGCGACCGGGCGCTTGAGCTTGACGGCATACGACTTGGTGGCGCTGGTTGGTGGATCCGAGGTGAGGGGGATACTGAAGACCCCGACGCGATTCGAAAAGTTCTCACGACAACAGATCGCTCAAGCAAGTACGGCTATCAATTGATAATTGCGGCTCCACGACCGGTCTCAATTCTGATCGCAATAGACCGCGATAGCGCTCCAGCGATAATAAAAAGTCACCAAAATGCTGTGGCGGGAGCGGTTCAGTATCTCGAAGACAGGGGTGTGGCTTGGGCTGATAGGAGGAATGGGGAATCAAAACTGGTCTCCTCGAAGTGGGAAGAAGTAGTGAGCTTCACCCATGGGGTGAATCGAAGAGGAGACCCGCACTTGCACGACCATGTTTTGGTCGGTGCACGCCCTGCAGAGAGCAACAATGTGCTCGATTCGAGGGGTCTCTTCTCGCATCTAAAAGCTGCTGATGCTATTTATCGATCTGAACTTCGAAGTCAAATTGCAGAGCGAACTGAATGGGTACCAAGAAGAACATTTGAAGGAGTTGAACAAATTGAAGGGCTCGACCTTGGCTACGTGAAGCTCTGGGCTGGCAACAAAGATTTTTCTACTGAAGCAAAACAACAATGGACGCGTGACCAGATTCTTGAACGTTGGGCGACTGACCTAAGTCGATTCAGCGAACGTGGGCCCGCAGTGCTCCCGCACCGTGAAAAGAGGGTTATTGATGAGCACACTTTTGCGGGCTCATTTGAAGGCTTGGAGTACGTGAACAGGGCTTCAATCGTTAAGTCATGGGCAAACGCTGCACCATTTGGACAGAGTTACAAGGAGATGGAAATTGTGATTAACGAGCTCTACCCAGAACTCATTGATTCATCTGGTTACATGCAGGAGGCGGTGAGCCTTTCTGCTGCTCGAATGACGTCAAAAGTTCGTGAGCACGGAGCTCGGCCTCTGCAAGCCAAAGAACTTGAAAACTGGCGGTCTCAATCACGCTCAAGACCAGGGCTTTGGCTTGGGCTATCGAGATAAGCAAGAAATCTTGGATCACGAAATGAAGGAGTAAGTCGAGTCCACGTCATTGACTTATTTGCATGCAGTGTGAGCGCCATTGATGGTCTGCCGCGTGCCAGTTCGCCAATCGTTGCTGCATCGCGCTCGTGCCACGAGTTTGAATAACCGTTCTTCTTTCCTTTTTTGTCTACTTGATGTGATGTGGTTTTTATTTGCTGTTTTCCTGCGAGATTGGACAAAAGTTGCAGTGTCGCGGGATCAGCAATCCCCGGGAGAATGAGCGCTGTGGGAAATAACGACAAGAATCCATCGGCCGAGCGGCCCCAGCGCTCCCTCGCTTGACTCAAATCTTGCAAACAGGCGAGTGTGAGGACGCCTTGTCCGCCACCTTCAGAAACAATCCCGGCAAGTCTTGGTAGAGGAGCAACATTGGCAAGCTCGTCAAGAGCAAGAAGCAACCTGGCGCCATCTTGGTGGCGGTCGTAAGTTGCATGGACCACTTCTTCTACTAGTCCAACTACGAGAGGAATTGAGACCGCCTGAAATCTGCTGGGTGAAACAATGTGCAACTGATTTGGACCTTTTAAGAATTCATCAATGTCGAGCCCCTGCAGTTCAGATGCTTCTCTTGATGCGTCACTTCGCATGCCCGCAAAAAATCCAGATGCGGTGGACCAAATTGAAGATCGCTCTCTTTCTTCGGTAGCCATCACTCCTCGAAACAGCGCACTGCTGGCATGTTCGAATCCATATTTTTCTCCCAAGACCTCCGCTACACCGTGACTATTTCGCTCATCAATTTGTGTGCAGAGTTGTGCCATCGATAATTTTTCAAGTGCGGCGTAATGCATTAGAGGAGCAACAAGAGCACTCGCGCGCTCCGTCCAGTGGTCATCAGACTGACCTGAGTTACCTCGTCTCGCGACGTCGACGAGGCTTCGAGTTGCCAAAATTGATCCATCCCAGGTCTCAGATTGCCTAATTGGTGAATATCCAATTTTTTCTACACCAGGCGGTGTGGGCACGATTCCAGACGGATCGAAGAGTAAATTCGCTCCTTTTCGACGTGACTTTGACATCAATTGCAGTACATCATCCTTGGTCGAAGTGATGACGCAAGAATGCTCGCTCATCAGGAGATTTGGAATGATAATTGAGCTGGTTTTTCCGCTCCGACTCGGTCCTAATACGAGTGTTGAACGCTCATTACCACTCGACACATCGCCTAATTCACTACGACCAAAATATATTCCACGATTGAATTCCATGACATACAACTGTCGAAAAAAAGTCTTAAATGCTTGACATTGGTGTGAAAACCTAGTGAACTTTATTTTGTCCTTCTGCGGAGGAGGCCAAAGAAGTATCTAGGTGCTTGCTAGCAACTCGTAGATACATCTCTCTTCTGCTTAAGAACCGTGCACTGCGTTTGGTCGCCGTACAGCCGTGAGGCTGGGTGGTACACAATCGAGTTCATGTCGACTTATTAGTTCCGTTAAGCGTGAACACCACAGTGGTGTGATCGTGGTCTAGTAAATCAACGATAAACCCTAGGAGGGTAAAGTGGCACCAGCTGCGAAGAAGAAGGCTGCACCTAAGAAGGCTGCACCAAAGAAGGCTGCTAAGCGCAAGCCAGCTGCAAAGAAGGCTGCAAAGAAGACAGCTAAGAAGGCTGCCCCTAAGAAGGCTGCTGCAAAGAAGACAGCAAAGCGCAAGCCAGCTGCCAAGAAGGCTGCTAAGCGCAAGCCAGCTGCAAAGAAGGCTGCTGCAAAGAAGACTGCAA
>Ga0214193_1000025_pt1 | contig 43996 bp, 55 predicted proteins | sample TroBogEpilimnion_10_FD_153031 | JGI IMG/M metagenome (GOLD analysis project Ga0214193, IMG submission 153031) | Freshwater microbial communities from Trout Bog Lake, WI - 05AUG2008 epilimnion | ecosystem: Environmental > Aquatic > Freshwater > Lake > Epilimnion/Euphotic zone | place: Trout Bog...
CATAGTAAAAAACAGGCTATTGATAGTGTTTATTGTCAAAAACGTGATATCCAAATGATACAAGAATATAATCAACAGGTTGTCGAATATCCTGAAATCCCAGCGGTGCCGTCGAGCACTGCTATTACTGAACTTGCAAGCAAGCTAAACGAATTTGTAAGCAAACGAGCATAAATAGCATTATGCACAGGACAATAAAATCCTGTGCATAAAACTACAACACCAATAAATAATACGATAACTATTTTAACTAAACACTAAATATATTTTTATAAAAACCTAGTATTTTATTTCTAACGGCCAGGATCAACACACTGGTGCTAGAATCTCTGGTTGTAAAGCATTGTTAAAAGCGTATAATTATATCAAAAAACTAACAAACAGGGGGTCAGAACCCCCTGTTTACATTTATAATTGACTGCAAAATGTATTCAGTTATGCTTATTCTTATACAACGCTATCACGGAATTTACAATGGTTAAAAAAACAACAGACGAAATTGTTAAATTAAGCGATTACGCTCATCATCGTTTACGAACAGAAATGTATCTAGGCAGTCGTAATCTACATACACAAACTGTAATTAACTGGAAAAATAATCAATTAATAGCCGAAGAAATTTCTTGGACACCTGCAGTTTACTGTGCCTTACGAGAAATTTTTGACAATAGTTTGGATGAAGTTATAGGACACGGGCACGGAAGCAAGATTGATGTTACATACGATCCAAAAACTCTTACCTTTAGTGTTGCTGACGATGGAAGAGGTATTCCCATCGATTGGGACGAAAATGAGCGCATGCATAAAGCGACCATTGCACTTACGCAGGCTCGTGCAGGGAGAAACTTCGGCGAACGACAGGAAGTTAGAGGTACCAATGGCATTGGCGCTTCTGTAGTAGTAAGTTGTTCAAAAGAATTTTCAATTGATATCAAGAGAGATGGTAAAAGATTTCAACAGACTTTTAAAGAAGGGACAGATCTATTACCAGACTTAGATATCAGCGAACCTAGAATTTTTAAAAGTTCTATGAAATCTGGAACTGAAACTGCTTTTACGCTTAGTTCTACTGTCTTTCCAAAAGCTCACTTGCCGATCGATTTTGTATATGCAAGAGTTTACGAGGTAGCAGCTAACCATCCCAATATCAAATTTACATTTAATGGACAAAAAATCACTGTTGCAAAATCAGTTGATAAAACATTTTTTTCTCAGAAGAAGCCCATTATTGTTTCAATCAATCAAGAAAAATTTGTTAGCAATTATTATCTAATACCTAATTTTGCAGACGAAGGAGAGTTTTTACACAGTACAGTAAACGACATTCCTGCATTTAATGGTGGTCAACATATTGATACTTTCAAGAGACTTTTTTTCAGCGGTATTTTAAAAGCTCTAGAACGAGAAAGCTCTAAACGAGGTTTAACTCCTAATCGAAGCGATATTGCCGAAGGACTGTTAATTTACAATACCACGGTAATGCATGCTCCTAATTTTGATAGCCAAAGCAAGACAAGGTTGATTAATGACGAAGTAGACAAATATATTAAGAATACACTTGAAAATGACATTACTTTCAAAGACATAATAAAGCATAATAAAGAATGGATAGACACAGTATATGCTAGATGTGCAGCACGTACTCAAAAGAAGGATGACGCTGACGTTGCCAAGGCCAACAGAAAACTACTTAGAAACAAAGTTCCTAAGTTATTAGATGCAACATCAAAAGAACGAACCAAATGCATCCTGTTAATTTGTGAAGGTGACTGTGTAGCAGAAGATACAGAAATCGCAATATTCGAAGATGGAAAATTTAGTAGAAAAAAAATTAAAGACATCCAACTAGGTGATTTAGTTTTAACGCATAAAGGCAGAATTAAACCAGTATGTAATAAACAGGCAAAAATAACAGATGGAATTACCATTACAACGTCATCTGGAAAAATATTAAAAATAAGTCTTGAGCATAAAATACCTGTTTATAACATACAACTAAACCAATATGAAATTGTAAAAGGAAAAGATTTAGACAAGTCTAAACATAAACTGTTTTCCTCTATAATTAATATGGATTCTACATTTTTTGAGATCATTTCTGTTAATGATTTTGATGATAAAAAATTTAATAAATCAATTTCTTTTACAAATGGTGTAATTAATCAAACATGTATAACGTCCGAGAATCATTTATTCTCTGTTTTAAATATATGCACTGCTACTATTGAAAAGGTCGCTGCTAAAAATCTAGACATTGATATCCATTTATTAATGGCACATAATTTACAGTAAGTATCGCCCTCTATGATAAATAAATATATCTTACAGAAGGTGATATCGTGCTAAAAGAATTTAAATGTGAAAAAACTGGTATTAAGTTTCGATCAAAAGATACAGACCATGACAGAAGTTTTCGTTTGAGAGCAACCTTAACCAAAAACAAAATATCAATATTCAAATACCTTGAATTATGGAATATCGAACACAATAAATTGCGATGCGCATGGTGTGGCGATTATAACCACGATATATGTGGTATAGAACATACAGTCAATGATACCAATATTATTCCAACAGGTGTTCGTAGGCGACATACCGCATTATACCTGTGTTTTTCAAAACATCAGTGCTTGGGAAAAAAACTCAACAAAAACAGTGTAGAATTTATCAGCAAAGCATATGGATTAAGCGAATCGGAGGCTTTAAAGAAAATACACACAAGAAACAGCAGCCCATTTTATAAAATTAATCATCAGTCAATAGAGGATTATAAGCTATCTCAAAGTAGATCACCTGACTGGTTTAAAAAAAATAAGAAAGATCGCCAGGAATGGATAAGGAAAGCCAATCATTCTAGAAGTTATCAAGGGTATGTAGAAAAAAACAGGGGAGATGAATGGAAAGACATACAAAAACGTAAAGCGATTACATTATCTGCCCTTATAGACAAATACGGTGTAGAAATTGGTACAGCAAAATATAATCAATGGAAAGAGAATACTAATTTAAGTCTGGCAACATTTATCAAAAAATTTGGTAAGATACAGGGAACAACAAATTATCTTAAGGTGCATATCAACCATGTAGAAAATACAGATTCAAATGATTTGATTTCTGGTTTTATAAAAAAAGTTACCAACATTGTCCAGCGTAATCCGCTATATCAATATCATATGTATAATTTAGAAAAAGAATTGAGATTTTATAAATTTTATGATGTTGCAAAAGAGTTTTTTGAGTTATCGCTTTACGATATCGAAGAATATATTGCAAAAATATTACCTAATTATAGGACAAATAAAAGGAAAATATTTCGCAATAATTATAGTTGTTATTCTTACACAGACTGCGGAACTATTTTGAAGAGTTTCTATGAAATTTGGATATACGATTACTTGTGTAAAATTGGCTTAAAGGAGACAGAAGATTTTGTCTTCAACCAGAGATATCCCAATAGTGAATTATTTTATGATATATGGTTTATTCATCAAAATATATATGTTGAAATTGCCGGCGGTGATTCTCATACTTATAAAGAACATATGCTAAAAAAAGAACACTTATTTGGATCCATTATAATGGATCCAAATGATTATAAGACTACAATATCTAATATATTAAGTAAGGCACAACAATGAATATAAATGAAAGTTTGTTTTTAATGGAAGAGATAATAGATATCTCTCCTATAGGAAAAACAAACATGTATGATATACAAGTTTTGGATGACGAAACATTTGTGTTATCAAACGGACTGCTCAGTCATAATAGCGCAAAAAGCATGGTAGCAGCTGTACGCAATCCTGAAATACACGGAGCGTTGCCTCTCAGAGGTAAGATTATGAATGTTAGAGGCGAAGCAGCCAAAACTATTATTGAAAACCAAACTATAGCAGATATTATGACAGCATTAGGCATTGGACTAGGACAAAAAGCTGTAAGATCTAATATGAGATACGGAAAAGTTTACTTGGCAGCAGATCAAGATCCTGACGGTGCTAATATTACTGCTTTATTGGTCAATTTTTTCTATCTACATTGGCCTGAGTTGTTTGATCCAAAACTGGCGCCAGTATTTTATGTGTTTCAAACTCCTTTTATTATACAGGAAAAAGGCAAAAAACGTTTTTACTGGTATGCCGATGACTATAAAAATTATAATGCAGAAGATTGGAAAGGAGCTCCAAAGCCAACTAGAGCAAAAGGGTTAGGCAGTTTAGAAGAGGCAGATTGGACTCATAGTCTTTCTAATCCAAAACTTGTACCACTTTTAGATGATGGTAAATTATCTGAAGCACTGGATCTTATTTTTAATAGTTCCCGAGCAGACGATCGCAAAGCGTGGGTAGCCTTATAAGATGCAAAAGCGAATAGTAATTGGTGCTCGAACTTTCAATTTAGATTATGAAAACCGATTTAACTTATTGAAGTGCTATTGGATTGGTGCCAATATAGAATTGGTCAATTGGTGTAAAAATAATCTTAGCGATTGGGACGAACACAGAATCATAGCAGATATAACCCATATTGGACCCACATGCTTCGAAGTTGAATTCTCATTTTTAACATATGATGAATTTTCATAGGTCCTGTGGCAACTTGGTCCTTGGTTTGTATATGATAATTGACTTCTTTTTTTGGCATAATGTAAGTTAGCTCATGCAAAATGACATTACACTACCTAACTTCTCTGTGAAAATTGGTCAAACTAAAATGTCTCTTGATGCCGATCTGAGAGATCTTATAGAAGATATTCTTTTCCAAAAACACTGTGGAATAATTGTGGAATGGTGTACAAATACATATTCAAACACAGTAAAATATTACAAATATTACGATATAGAAGATAGCTACAGAACCGTGACCTGGTATGCATCATTTTGTTCACAAAATGATTATTGCCATTTTATACTCAGTCAATACGAAAATAAAGGTGATTAATGGTGGATACAACTACATTTATTAAAGATTCAAGCAGGGAATACTCAATCTACGTTTGCCAAAGCCGAGGCATTCCGTCTGTTAGCGATGGTCTAAAAGATGCACAACGTAAGGCACTATTTGTCATGAAGACACAAAATGAAAAAATCAAAACAATTTCATTGGCTGGTAGACTTATTAGTGAAAACATTTATTTGCATGGTGATGCTGCTGCATGCGACACGATATCTCTAATGGCTGCACCATATTGCAACAACATTCCATTGTTATCCGGTATAGGCGCATTTGGAACAAGGGTAGGTCCTACTGACTGGGGTGCTCCGCGATATACCTATGTTAAAAAAAATACCTATACCGAATCATTAATATATGAAGATTATGATATAATTCCTCTTAAGGAAAATTATGACGGATCTGTTCATGAACCTAGGCACTTCCTTCCATTAATTCCGTTAGTTCTGTTAAATGGTGTTTCCGGAATCGCTGTAGGGTGGAGCACAGAGATTTTACCGCGCAATTTTGATGATATTATTTCTGCAACACTTGCTGCCATAGACAAAAAGAAGTTGCCCGAACTTTTACCTAGATATGATTTTTTAGACTGTCATGTTGTACATCTTGGAAATAACAGCTATGAGTTCACCGGCAAGGTCAAGATTGATGGTAGTAGTATTTTTGTAAAGGAACTACCGCCAGATTTATCATTGGAAAAATTCAAAGCAAGATTGAATAAGATGGAGGATGATGAACTAATCCAAACCTACATAGATCGCAGCACCAAAGATATCAATTTAGAAATAAGATTTAAACGCGGATCGATTGCCAGCTGGACTGAAACCAAAGCCATTGATTTTTTGAAACTTAAAAGCAAAACCACTGAACGATTGGTAGTGTTAGATTACGACGGAAATAACATCAAACAATACGATACAGCTGAAAATCTTATAAAAGACTTCGTAGAATGGCGATTGAAATTTTATGCTATTAGATATCAAAAACTAATAGACGACACAACTTATCAACTAAATTGGAACGAAGCTCTTAAAATCTGTTACGAAAAAAAATTACCTACCTTTCTAACACAAGCGCAGGACAAATCCAGTATAGTTGACAAGATAAAAACTATTACCGCAGCAATTCCGTTAGACAATGAGCAGCTTGATAGACTAGCATCCTTACCTTCGTACAGATGGGCTAAAGATGCTTATGATGATGTTGTTGATCGTATAGCAGAACTCAAAAAAGCCATTGCAAATTTCACCCAAATACTAGCAGATCCAGCACGTATTCGTGCAATATACAGGCAAGAAGTTACAGCTCTCAAAAAATTACCAAAAATTGAACGATAAATATTCCATGAAAGTAAAAGATTTACAAGCAAAAGCTAAGCTAGGCGCAGGTTGCCTTATTTACAGCTTAGATACAAATAAATTTTTAATGATACAACGCAGTGAATATGTTCCTTTACCTCTAACATGGAGTTTGCCAGGCGGTGTGGTTGACAAAGATGAAACTCCTGCCGATGCTGCTATAAGAGAGGCTATGGAAGAAATTGGTCATCATCTTAACGAACAGAATCTAAAATTAATCTACACAAATGAATCTCATGCCCCGCGCTTTAAATATTACACCTTTGCATCCATTGTAAAAAATGAGTTTAAACCAGCTCTTAATTATGAATGCTCGAATTATACATGGTGTGATCTTGATAATTTACCATCTCCATTGCACTGGGGCGTTCAGCAGATGCTTAATCATGACAAGTCTGCCGAACTATTAAAAGAATTTGTAGATGCAGCCAAAGCCAAGTTACTGTGAACTAAATCTAGTTTACATTAGTCTATAAAGTATTGACTATGTTCTAGTTGCATGCTATGCTCAAACATGGAGAACGAAATGGATCTACTTGATGTTCAACGAGTATCGCAGATTCTTACAGGGTTCAAAAAACCTATTGTAGGAGTTAGCGGCGGAGTTGATAGCATGGTACTATTGCATTGGCTGGCAACCAATAAAAAAGCCTGGCCTTGTGAAATTTCGGTAGTGCATGTTAACCATAACATTCAAAGCGATAGCCTTGCATGGCATGAGTTTGTTAAATCGCAGTGTCACGAATATAACCTGCCATTTATTGGTGTTTCTGTGTGTTTAGACGGCCTTGGAAACAATCTAGAATACGCAGCACGCAAAGCACGTTACAAAGCATTTTGTGATACAGGAGCAGATTGCATTCTACTTGCACATCATGCCAACGATCAGTGTGAGAATTTCCTCCTAAAATTGTTTAGAGGCAGCGGACTTCGAGGTCTAAAAAGCATGAATGCAATCAGTCCTTGTTGGTACAACGCTAGCGTTTCAATTATTCGCCCTATGTTAAATATTACTAGGACAGATATTGAAATCTATGCCGAGCATCATAGCGTGCCTTTTGTGCTGGATTCTAGTAACAGCGATAACAAATATGACAGAAACTACATTAGGAATGTAGTATGGCCAAAAATTGATGAAAGATTTGGCATCGCGGATGTAAATGTTCTTAAGAGCATCAATCATCTTGATGAAGCTTGGCAGTTAACTAATCAATTGGCAGAAATTGATCTTAAAAAAGTTACCTTATCAGATGGTGTTTTAGACTGGCATAGTCTTCAAGAAATTGGATACTTGCGTATTAAAAATCTGCTGCTCTATTTGCTAAGTTTGGAAAATACCTACAGTTTTAGCATTGGTCAAATTGAACAATTTGCAGCAGGGCTAATGTCTGCCGATTTAGACAATAGAAATCAATTGGTCGTCAAAGGAATGACATTTAATAAAATTGGTAGACGTGTGCTAATTCAAAAAACCTAAAATTGTATTTTTGATTAATTCTGTAATGCTCTTTACAATATGGTATGAATAACAAGTCTGCAGTAATTGTCATACCTACTACCGGTGCCCATACATTAGCTGATGCATGTAATAGCGCTATAAATCAAACTTATGAAAATTGCGAAGTATGGGCGGTAATAGATGGCCCGCAATTTTCAGCAGCAGCTACAACAATCTTGTCAAAATTTCCTACGATAAAAGTCTTACAATTACCAGCTAACACAGGCGCTAATGGCTGGTATGGACATAGAATATATGCAGCAGTAAGTTATCTAATTAACCACGATTACATTTTATACCTAGACCAAGACAACTGGTACGAACCTACGCATGTTGAATACATGCTGGACACCTGTGAATCTAGTAAACTACAATGGTGCTACAGTTTACGTAAAATTCATGACCTAAATGGCACATACATTTGCGATGATAACTGTGAAAGTTTAGGAAAATGGCCACTCTATTTGAGTGATCAACACTTTTTAGTTGATACTTCTACGTATTGTATCAGTCGTGATGTTATAGTTCAAATTGCACCAGCGTGGTACAGTGGTTGGGGCGGCGACCGTAGATTTTATTCAGCGATTTCAAAACATTTTCCAGTGTTTGAGTGCACAGGGCATTCAACTGTATGTTACAGACTCGACGGCAATACAAATTCTGTAAATGCAGAATTTTTCGTAAATGGCAACAAAATCATGAATGAAAGATATAACGGAAAGTTTCCATGGAGAAAATAAATGATAATTGGTATTCTGCGTCTATACGTAAGGGAGTATATTGTTACGACCTTAAATTAAATCCAATGTCTGCTGAATTCAAAGAATGGTGGTCACATAGACTAGGTCAGTTAAAAATATACAACGGCGGCCTTTATTTTGAAAATCAACAAGATCTTGTAGAGTATCTGCTTACGTTCGATGAAATGTCTGACAAAGACTGGTAGATTTAAAGAACACCTGCTACGGTTATAGCTGCCGAAATGCATTGTTCTAACAATATTTTGTTATTCAGATCGTCCTCTGCTTCTGCAACACGGACCATAGCAGCAAGATCCTGCATTAAATCCAAATATTCAAACTGTGATATTTGCTGTTGTTCTAATGCCTGCTGATACTGGAGAGCTTGCATAGCGTTTCTTGCAACAATTTGAGAAGCATTTGTAGCTAGAAAATTTAAATTGTTCATTATCTGACTCATAGTATTTTCAACTTATTCCCTTCAGCTCTGGTAATAATTTTAGCAGTTTCGTAGATATTTTTCGTTTTTAATTTACAATAAAATGGACTCGGTGTCTGCTTTTTCAACATGTCTAAAAATCTATCTATTTCGTCCAGTTGATTTTTCATCATTTGTGCTACATCAGTGTCGCTACGACCTTCAGAGTCTTCTATAGCATATATCGCTTCTCTGCGTAATATGCCAAAACTTTTTAGCATGGAATCTCTATTTTGGCATACACTATCCGAATCTCGAGAAATAACTGCAATGTTTACCATTCTGTCATAATTATATTGATTGAATTTAGGAGCACATCCTGCAAGACTACTTATCAAAATAATAAACATTGCTGCTCTCATTATCATATTTATATCTAATGGAAAGTCGCTGTTATTACAATTTTTAGCTATTATTGATTATGGTCAAAACATTTATGCATTCAAGATGGGATAATAAAATTGTACAGGTATCTTGGGATCTAGGCAACGAGTGTAATCAAAACTGTTCATACTGTCCAGATGTTTTTAAAAATGGCCATTTTTCTAATGGCAACTGGGATCAAGTAGAAATTTTTGCCGATAGAATGTGTGATTATTACGATTTAATCGGCAAAAGTTTATATATAGGATTTGGAGGTTCAGGAGAACCAACACTGGTTCCGTGGTTTGGAAACTTATTGCGTTTGCTAAACAACAGAATAGCAGGGTGTACAGTTAGTACCAATCTCACAGCTCCACTTGAATGGTTCGAAGAGCATGGTAATGTTATAAAGCATATTTCCGGCACTGTTCATTACGAGTACACATCGCTTCCGGAACTAGCGGACAAAATTTGCGCAATACGAGACGTTGTGCGGGATATCAATATTACAGTCCCAATGCTACCAGATCGTTATGATGAACAAATAAAAGATATTGAGTGGTTTTCCAAAAAAACCAACATCAATGTTGGTCAACAGGTTGTTTTCTCAAACCCCGTAGAACCTGTAAAACTGAAAAAAGAATATACTGAAGAAATTAAAGAAAACTTGCGTTCAACGCATGACAACACTGCATATCTTATAACAACTAAGGATGAGAATAATGTTATTCAAGCAGTTGATCAGATCAAATACGCTGATATTAATCTAAGTGAGAACGACAGCTTAAGAGAATTTACCAACTGGGATTGTTATGCAGGCATTGATACGTTGGTAATTGACAGTAGAGGCTTTGTAAGACGGGGCTGGTGTGCACAACTATCAATGCACCAACACCATATGACCTCTTGGTCTTGGAACCTTAATCCTATTACATGCAATATGAAATGGTGAAGACACGAACACGATTTAATGGCTAGAAAAAAATTAGGATAAAGTATATGAAAATCGTTTTTTGCCTACCAGGAAAAAATTTTAGTAGCAATTTTTTCAATTCCTGGAATCAAACCATAGCATTACTACAACAAAATCAAATTCAATACGCATATTCTATTGCATATGATCCTGTGGTATACTATACAAGAAATAAAATACTAGGAGGAGACAACCGAAATGGCAGATACCAAAAACCGTGGCAAGGGCAAATTCCCTATGATAAAATTATATGGATAGATAACGATATTGTCTGGCAGCCGCATAATGTTCTTTCGTTGATAGCAAGCGACAAACCAATTATAGCTGGTACATATCTAATGGAATCAACTACGCAATATCCCATAGTGGAACATTTAGACTTCAAACATCTAGCTACTAACGGCGTATTCCAGTTTCTTACCAAAGAAGATTTAGCAGGAAAAAATCAAATTTTTCCTGTAAGCTACACCGGTTTTGGATTTTTATGCATGCAGCACGGCATACTAGAAAGTATGGAATATCCATGGTTTCAGCCAAAATGGGTAACAAGCAATAATTTTCACGATTTCTGCGCAGAAGACGTCGGTTTTTGTTGGACTGCACAAGAACTAGGTCACAAGATTTGGATTGATCCAACAATCACAGTTGGACACGAAAAAACAATTATCTTATAAGGAACAGCAAAATGTTACATTTTACACTAAGGGTCGAAAATCCTTGGGCTAAATCGCGTTCAGAACAAATGGATTTTTTCTGTAAGGATTGGTCCGTTTCCAAAAACAAAAATTGCGAGGTACAACTGACATGGTTTGATTGGCAAACTATATTTGAACTACACGTTCAAACTCACTGGCGCGGACATGACCATGCAGGCCCTAGATTTGAAATCACTATATTAGGATTATTTTTCAATATCCAATTGTATGACGGACGGCATTGGAATCATGAAAAAAATCGTTGGTACCTACCCGGCGAGGAAGAAGAAGAATACGGTACCTAGTTTAAAAGTTAATTTTAGTCAGAAAAATAGGGTTAACAACAGTGCGTTAACCCTATTTTATTTTTACTTCTTTGATAGTTGAGAAGTAAACACATTGGCCCATTCTTTAGCTGGGCTGAGGTCCATTAGTTTCTTGTTCAAAGCTACAAAGTCTTTGAAAAGAGCTGTTTGCAGCTCAATTGTTTGACGAGTAGCAGTGGTAGCATAATCAAAAACAGCCTGATTTGCGTCCTTAATCATTGTGTTGTCGTACATTTTGGTTTCTCCTTTTGTAGTTTAAAATTAGTAAGTAAATTTTTGATTACTGTAGCCCCAAAGTTGTCGAAGTCTGCTCTCTAACTCGACGACATCGCTGCTTTGACTTAACCAACGTTCAGTTGGACTCATAGTAAATCTTTGCCACCACGATCTAAGTAAATTAACTATTCTGTTAAAACACATTTCTGGTCTCCTTATATCTTAAATATAAAGTATTTATGCTGCACTGCAACATAAAATTCCGCATACCAGCTATGCAAAAAGAAATTATTTTCTGTAAAAGGTGATCTTATACGCGCCGTGGGTTCCAGATGTATCAGTTAATGGTATACATGATTTTACAAATCCTAAATTGTCAATCCAAAACTTGAACTCATCTGCTATTTTACCGCTTTTGCCTGTAATTATAATTGCATATTTTGATCCTACTGCCCAATGTTCTTCTAGAAAATTTCTAGTTTTTACAAAAGCTTGTTGTACAGTGCAACCGTGTAAATCAAGTTTATAGCGTAGACTCTGATCAAGCCCTTTGTCAGGAATATAGAATCTGCTAGAACTTTTCAAACTCTGTTGCACAAATGTACTCCAAACTTCCTTATCTTCGTTTGATAGCTCAAAATTCTCAGTATGATTTGCTTTTGTTGTCATGTTTGGCTCTTTTTATAATAGCATTAGTTTATTAAAGTATACATCAAATGATGTCAATGTTGATGCTTTTATATCATCCCATGAAAGCTGCTCTTGAGGTGTGGTCATAAGATAAGTTAAGTCATATCCTTGCCATAATAGAGCGAGTATAGACCACATTCTGGTTTTTGAAAATTCTCTAGTCATTTTTGTAGCCAATTGTGTTACCCGATAGGCCTCGCCTACTGTCCATGTACAATTTTTCCAGTTCATAGTTGTACCATTGAAATTTATTGGATCAGCCTCAAAACTGAAACCATATTTTTGTGGATTCTTATCAAATTCACTAAAAATACTATTTGGACTTGCGCTGTTATCTACTCCATACAAGCCAAGAAGATCAAATCCTATAGAATGTAAATTATTTTCTATAAACCAATTAACTGTACCGTATACATCAGTTTCTTTTTCATACGGTAGACCTACAATAAAATTGCAATGTTGCGCAACACTTTTATTCCATATATTGTGGAAAAGGTAAGGTATATATTCCCTTGCATAATTTCCATTCCAGCCTTTTCCAATTATTTTACTTGCGTCTTTATGCAAGCTTTCCAAACCGTGGTATGCGCCTACTAAGCCAGATTCTTTTAAAATGTAAGGGGTTTCATCAAAATGATTTAATAAGTCTGCTCTCAAATATGCACTAAAACGGATCTTAAATGGTAATTTTGAAACAGCACTATGGAATGACCTGAGTTTCCATTCTGTGTCATTAAAAGTATCATCTATAATATAATAAGAAGTAGATCCAAAAGTAGCAAAGTTGTAAGATAATTCTGCAGAAATATGTTCCATAGCCCTAACATAATCAAGTTTATGCTTGCCAAGGTGCGGGTATTGACAAAAACGACAGGTAAAAATGCAGCCGCGACTTACATCTAATGGCAATGGTTCGTTTGGCAGAATGACATCAGTCGGTATAAACTTAAAATCATCTGTTTCTATATTGTATTTTGGATTTCTAGCAGCAGAATAGATAATTTTATCCTCAAAACCTGTTCCTATACTGTTTCGCTTTTTCTCAAATACAGGCTCTGTCCCTCTGCCTGATAACCAATCTAGATATTCTAGAAAAATTTCTTCAGGCGCTGACAGATAACTCATTATAGTAACATCAAACACATCCCAGTTTGGAAGCCGATCACTTATATATCCGCCCATAACAAAACGTATTGACGGATGTTCTAACTTAATTTGAGACAATACATTCAATACAAATTCTGGAATTCGTTTGATGCGCCCGTCGGAGTGCTTATATGCATTGTTGCAAATAAATGTAGTGCTTAAACCAATGATTTTAGTATCAGGTGTAATAAACTTTTTGAGTGTTGTATATAACTGATCTGCATTGAAATACAGCACATGATCAATCACCTGACACTGATACCCATATTTTCGTAACCAATGTGCAATTTTATACGGACCAATTGAGCGCATTAGAATTGGCCTATAAGCTATTCCACCATTTAATAAGATTACATCCATAGATATATTATAGATTTAGGTTTTAGCAAAAACAACATTATAAGAAGCTTGATTTAGAATAAAGGAAGGTATATTCTTATTATCAACTATTTTTTCTGTTTTTGAAATTTGGACATACATGCCAAATTTGGCAGCTTCTTCACAATGTAAGTTAAGTTCTGCTAGTATGTTGTTCTATTTGCTGTGTTAAAATTTCACAGGCTTCAAGCGTTGAAACTATATTATCTTCCATATTGTATTATATCTTTGGCTCAAAATCATCGTCTATAAAAACTTGCATTTTCTTTCGTCGTGTCATATATAGTATAAGCTGGAAGGAAAGATCTAGCATATGGGGAATTCTCCCCATACATATAGTGTGTTTATATTACGTTTAGTACACTTAAATATTTTTAGCAGCAACAGCTGTGTGACATAATGTCCGATAGATTCTTACTTGTTATCTATCAATGGTTTGAGATTCTTTCACTTATCTTTCTCAACCCATCTTAACATAATTATAGGAGAACTGAGCTTGATGCCACGACGACCAATCGCCATGTGTTTACTATTGTTTTTTACTTTTACGCAATATGAAAGCAATAATTGGCTTTATTCAACAAGGGAAACAGCAGTGTCTAACACACCTGCTTCGCCTGTACCTCAAACTGCAAACTTAGAACTTGCGGTATATCATCCACCTGAACAAAATGACCTATATATTGTAAATCTCAAAGAACAAAAAGTTGAATTCTCAGATGAATCTCATTCTAAAGATATTAGGTTAACAGATTTAACTATTGGTAATACCGCAAATCAAAAAATCAAAACTGACTTCAGTAGTATTCCAACATTACGAAAACATTTGCCCCTCTCTATTCCTGACGTAGAAAATCTTAATATACACAAAAGGCAAGAAGTTGAATGCCTAGCCTGGACTTTATATTTTGAGGCACGAGGCGGAACATCTAAAGAACAGGTAGCAGTTGCATATGTACCAATAAACCGAATTGGACAACAGGATTTTGGTGACGACATTTGTAGCAATGTCTTTCAATATGATTGGCATAATGGCAGAAAAAGGCACCAATTCAGTTGGGTGGGCTATAGGTTTGGCTCTAGATGGGAACGTGAAGACGATGCCTGGCAAAAAATGCAACAGATTGCTGTTGCAGTATACAAAGGTAGATTGTCAGATCCTGCTAAGGGAGCTATCTATTTCAGCAGCACATCAGTATCTGAAGTTTGGGCTATTAGGCATAGAAAGATCAAATTAGGTCAAACCCTCTTTTGGATAGGTTGATTCTAAATCAATAATTATCAATCAACGGTATGTATAATAAATAAAGTACATTTGTATACAGAGGATAATTCATGGCCAATTACTCATTCAATCCAACTTATTACCAAATAACGTGGAACAACACAACTCCTACCGATTACTCAAGCCTCTCAGGTAATAGAGGCGGTGGATTAGACAGTGAAACCAGCTGGCAAATCCAAAGTTGGATCAGAACCACAGGAGGATCACCTGTCACTGGAAGTCCTTTTACAGATGGATCTACAATAATAATTAACAACTATACTGTTACATTTTCTTCCACTGATACGTTGTCAACAGCAATTGACAAAATAAATCTGTTGACAAAGTTTACAGGAGTTTATGCTGGCCAGAGTGTAGCTTCAGACTACATTACTTTACAAAATGCGCCGGGTTATGAAGGTACTCCATTTTATATTGAAGAAGGTAACGCTACAGCACTTGCAACGCTTGGATTGAATAATCCAGGTTATTATCCTGCTGGACAATTCAAGAATGCCTTTAGCCAAGTTGCACCGTCTGCATTTTCTGATGTAACAACTCATTCAACACTGTCTATCAACAACGTTACTATTACCTTTACTGCAGGTAACATTCAAAGTGCTGTAAGCCAAATTAATAATTACACTCCTTCAACAGGTGTAGCAGCTGAAATTGCTGGTCCATATATTCAATTGGAAAGCGCGGGCTGGACACAACCATGGGTAATAAATGGTGGAAATGCTGCAACAAATATTGGTTTTACACCAGGCGTTTATACAGGCTACCCAAGCAACATTGCTCTGAGCGAAGAAAAAGAAAGAGCAAACATGAGATGGTTCCAGGTAGTAAATCAGCTGGAAAGCACAGCTACTCCGAACAAATATGATAACATTGTTAGAGTTGGAAATATCGCTAATGCTGCGTTAAATTCTATAACGTGGACAGTTGGCTATGAATGTTACAGTCAGTTATACACAGCCGCCTTACCAACTGAACCAGATTACGGTGCAACTTTTACAGGCACTGCTGCTATACAACGTTGGGTAGCCAGAGGTATGACAAACACTTGGTCAAGCAATAGAAAAGTTTTTAATCCAAGTGTTTTTCAATATAGCGGACAAGCCACATTCTGCAATCCTGCAATAATTGAAAATGTTACAGCGCAAGGCATAGATGTAGTTGCAAACATTCTAATTGTCAGTAATAATATAACTGTTACACAGATACCTGGTATTTGATAAGGAGAATTTCAAACATTGAAACCATCTGCGCATCTGCACTTATTAATTAGAGCAGAGATTAACAACCCACCTGACCCCAATGATTGCGATAAGGTAAATGAAATCATGCGAGGCATGGTTGAACATGTTAGAATGAAAGTTATGCTTGACCCTGTTAGTGCATACTGTTATGATGAAGGCAATGAAGGGATAACAAGTACTGTCATTTTGACAACAAGTCATTGTGCAATGCACATATGGAATATGCCAGCGCCATATCCAAGCATTATGCAGTTTGATTTATATAGCTGTGCTCCGTTTCAAGTAATGGAAGTAATTGATTACTTGGCTGAAAATTTCGAAATTTCAAACGCACAATTCAAATTTTTAGATAGAGAGACTGCGTTTACGGAGATTGATACCGGCACATACAGAAAGGTATTGCCTTGAAAATATCCACTATTCTGCTAGGTTGTGCATTGTGTCTGAGTACTACCGCTGCGTATTATAGTATTGCAGGTCTAGCAGCAATTTTTGCAAGCAGCTTTTGGCCTGTTGTTGCCATGGCTACCATTTTAGAAATATCAAAATTAGTTGTTGCTAGTTGGTTGTATCAAAAATGGAATATTATTCCGCCATTGTTAAAAATTTACTTAACTACGGCGGTAGTTGTGCTAATGATAATAACAAGTTTAGGTATTTTTGGATTTTTAACACGAGCGCATGTGGAAGCTGGACTTGCCAACACTGAGCTTTCTTTGAAATTAGAACAAATCACCGGACAAATTGATCAGCACAAGACTGCTATAACTAGATATCAAACGCAATTATCCCAACTTGATAAATCCATTAACATTCAACTTGATGCCAATAGAGCGACACAAGCGCTAGCATCTAGAAAATCACAAGAATCAGAACGTAATGATATCAAGACAAAATTAGAGATAGAGTCAAAGACCATACAAGATCTTACGGATCAACAGTTGAAAATTAAGCAAGATATTTCAATTGTTGAAACCAAAATTGGTCCAATTAAATATATTGCCGAATTCTTTGCAAATGGTTCTAATGTTGATACTGATCAAGCGGTGCGATATGTGATCATTGTATTAGTATTGGTATTCGATCCGTTAGCAGTTTTAATGTTAATTGCTGCAAACATAAGCATAAAAAATGAAACTAGCAGAGTTGACACGGTAGAATCTAAACCTAGGCAAGAAACTGTGAAAGACACACAAAATGAACCTGTGTTAGGGCAAACTATGGTAATTGGACACTCCGGCCAAACAGTTTGGTGGACGGGCCAGGCGTGGGAACTGATACCTTCTCAGATGGATACTTCACATATAGCAACAAATGATGTTGTTGACGCTAACGTAATTAAGGAGATTGTCACAGACAGTTTGGACAAATGGTTGGCTAAAACTCTTAGCGAACCAACTTCGCAAAACGAGCCTAAACCGACAACTATTTCAACAGACATTTCAATTGACAAACCAACTGCAGACACACATACAGTAGTTGATAACACAGCAGAAGTTAATAACACACAAGAGCCGGTTAACGATGCAGTTACACAAACCGCATCAACAACTGACACGTATCATGTTCTTGACCACTTCAAGCCAACACATATCAATTACAGCAGTAGGAAATGACAAACAAAAATTATCATAATTGCAGTTTTTGTGACAAAAGTCAAAAACAAGTTAAAAAACTAATCGCAGGTAATGATGTATATATTTGCGATGAGTGTGTAATCTTATGCTTCGATATTCTTAAGCAAGATCATATCCCACCTACAACAGAAATATCATTGATTCCCACTATAATCAAAGATAAACTTGACGATTATGTTATAGGGCAAGATAACGCCAAAAGAATTTTGGCCGTAGCCGTTTATAATCATATGAAGCGTATTGGGAATCCGGTAATAGATGGCATAGAAATAGATAAAAGTAATATGCTGTTGATCGGCGGCTCAGGCACTGGCAAAACCTATACAATACAAAATATTGCCAAAATATTAGATGTACCGATGACAATAGTCGATGCAACTTCTTTGACAGAAAGCGGATATGTAGGGCTTGATGTAGAGGATGCAATTATAAAACTATATCATGCCGCAGATAACGATGTTGCGAAAACAGAACGAGGCATTGTGTACATTGACGAAATTGACAAAAAAGGTCGTAAAGGTGAAAATACTTCTATTACCAGAGACGTTAGCGGCGAAGGAGTTCAACAAGCACTTCTTAAAATGATCGAAGGTTGCGAAGTAAAAATACCTCCACAGGGAGGAAGAAAAAATCCAAATAGCGAATTTGTAACAATTAATACAAAGAACATTCTTTTTATTGTTGGCGGAGCCTTCGAAGGTTTGGATAAAATTATTGAACAGAGACAATCGGTTGATTCGATTGCTATTGGTTTTAACGCTCAAATCAAACAAGTTGACACAGTACGCAGTCATTACAATCTTATCAAGCAAGTCAGAAGTGAAGATTTAATTAAGTTTGGTATAATACCTGAGCTAATTGGTAGGTTACCTATTGTGGTGCCATTTGAAGATTTAGATGAAGAGGCCTTAATCAAAATCCTAACTAAGCCAAAAAATGCTATCATTAAACAGTTTCAAAAAATGTTTGAAATGGATAAAATTCAGCTGGAATTTACTAAAGATAGCTTGAAAACAATCGCAAATGAGGCTATAACTAGAAAAACTGGAGCTAGAGGGCTCAGAAGTATTATAGAAAACATTTTACTCTCTACACAGTTTGAGCTACCATTATTGCATAAAACAGGAGTCAAAAAAGTATGCATAACCAAGGAAACAGTAGAAAACATGTCCGAACCTCTTAAGTTATATGATACAGAACAGGATGTTGTAAATTGAACGAAGTTTATTCTAGAGGAAATAATAGACAACGTCCTCGTCCAGAAGATCCAATTAAGGCTAATCTGGTTTACAATGAACGCATCCGCCATGACTCAGTTCGATTAGTTGGTAAAGACGACGAGCAGTTAGGTGTAATGCCATTTAAACAGGCACTATGGCAAGCTAGAAACGAAGGGCTTGATATAGTGGAAGTTACAGCTAATGCTACGCCACCTGTATGCAAACTTACTGAATTAAACAAATATATCTACAACCTCAGGCGTCAAAAGAAAGAAAAAGACAAAAAAATTCGAGAAAATGCAATTGTTATCAAAGAGATACATTTGCGGCCAGTGACTGACAAGCACGACATTGAAGTCAAGCAATCTCATGCGAGAAAGTTTCTTGATGACAATGCCAAAGTTAAGATCATGATTAAATTTAAAGGCAGAGAACTCAGCTTTAGAGAAAAAGGTTTTGAACTCATGCAAAACTTTATTACCGGTCTGGAACCGTGTAAAATTGAAAAAAGTCCTGAATTAAACGGCAAAGCAATTATTTCTATTATTGCTCCTGCAAACGAAAAACGTAATTGACGTTTAGAAAATATCATAGCACACTAACAAAAGGGAAAACAAATGGATTCTGATGATTTTATCCTTAACAAAAAGGGTATGACTATTAAGGTGTACAATAACAATATCGAGTCAGCTATTGTACAGTTGAAACGTCGCATGAACAGTGAAGGAATTAACAAGGAACTACGCAAACGCAAGCATTATACTCCACCGAGCATTCTACGTAGGCAGAAATTAGCCGAAGCAAAGCTGCGTTGGAAAAAGAAATATGCTCAAATTATGGAGATTGACCCTCCTAAGAAGAAGGTTAAAAAGTTTACTAAAGTTGTGAATAAACCAGTCATTCAAAATAATGAAGGTTGAGTAGTTGACTTTGTTAGGTAAGTTTATTATAAATACATTGTCAGATATAACTGACAGAAGATGCCTAATAGGGTCTTCAACATAAAACTTTGCTCAAAGAGGAGGTATAAAATGAGAAACTTAACTTTAACATCACAACTAGACGACATGTTTCGCGACCTTAACCGTTTTGCAGTAGGTTTTGAGCCTACCTTACGGATGTTAGATCAGGTGCGCACGAGTCAAAATTCTGGCTATCCGCCATATGATCTAGAATCAACGGGTGAAAATACATATCGTCTTAGTATGGCTGTAGCTGGCTTTACAGTAGATGACATTGATATTACTCTTACCGACGGTGTTCTCACTATTGAGGGCAGAGTCAAACAGGACGAAAACCGTCAGTACCTGCACAAGGGGATAGCAGGCCGATCTTTCCGTAGGACTTTTTATCTGAATACTTGGGTACAAGTTACAGGAAGCAACCTTGCTGATGGTATTCTTACGGTTGATTTTACTCAGGAAATTCCAGAAAGTATGAAACCGCGTAAAATTGCCATTACCCAGAATCAAACTGCTGCAATAGTTGATGCAAAAAATTCTTAAATCAACTGTTGACAGTGTAGATTGATTAGGGTAAACTAGAACTAAGAGGTACAAAAGCATGGCAATCGCCGAGACAGTTACAGACGTTGTTACGGCATCAAAGGTTGCCATGCGTCCCCCGCAACAGTTCAATGTTATTTTGTTTAATGATGACAAAACAACAATGGAGTTTGTAATCTTAATTTTAATGACAATATTTTACAAATCATTTGAAGAAGCAAGTGATTTAACACTCTATATACATCAAAACGGATCTGGTATAGCAGGCACTTACACTTATGAGATTTCATCACAGAAACAAGAGGACGCTTTAAACGCTGCTAGACTCAACGGATTTCCATTAAAATGTATTGTAAAGCCAGCATAACAATCAGTTTTGTTGTTGACTTTTCATAGCTTTATAAAATGGACGTTTGCTTAAAATTTCAAAGAAGCACTTTTCATTGCTGCTGTTTAATTTATCATAATCAAATTTAATGCCGCTGCATAATGGGCGATAGTATAATGTGTACTGGCTTGGTACAAGTGCTATTTGTCCTGTGGTTTTCATGTATCCATTTCGGCCGTCCTGACGACATGGATTCAGCTGAGGATTTGGATCACTCTGATCTAATATAGATTCCATACATTCGTCAAGAGTGTTGGATTTATGCAATCCTAACTCTGCTTTGATTTTCCGAAACTCTGAACTGACCCTTTTCCTACTATGTGTTGGGTCGCCATCGACTCTTTGATATCCTGCCCATGGAAGTAATATTCCATGGTTTGTTCGTACGCATATGTTAGGCTTCAAAATTTCTTCAACTTTAAAAACAAAATCACGATTCCTAAATCCTGATTCTAATAAAAAACATCGATCTTTATTGAATACCAAGGTGTGCCCTGTTAATTCGTTCTCTACCAAATTCTCTACAGTAGCTTTGCAATTGTTTTCAAGCAGCGCTGTTCTTATTTTTTTGCCATCGGGACTCAGATAATCCCCTCTCGAGCCTTCGTGCGTGGTTGTACCTTGGCCTTTTTCGTCTGATATAGTTGCCATACTAGCACTTATTATACCAATTCCGTGTTCATTTAATCCTTCGGTGTAGCCAGTAGTTTCGTCCCAAATATAAAGACGCTCCAGTCCATTCTTCTGGCTTTTACGAATATTAATTATAGGATAATATCCTCTGTCTCTATTTTTTACACCAACCCAACCTAAATTGGGCAAATATTTTGCCATAATGATACACATGATCAATTATTTATTCTAGCTACTAGTCTGTTAAATAATGACTGATAAACTGCGCTAAATTATAAGGGCTGGTCCTTAATTTGGGTATGCTCTCAATACTTGAGATACAATTTTGCCATTCTAAAGTTCTAGGTTGATCAAGTAGGTCAATAGCAGTTCTTATCAAATCCCGCGAGGATGGGTTGGGCATAAATGACAATAATTTTTTCCGAGTAGCTATTTTTAGGTTATCTGCCATTTGTTTTACCGAGTGGGTTTCTGGAAAAATAACAGGACTTGGAGTTATATGCCTGGTACCAAGCAACGAATCTAGGTATGACACAGTTTCGGGCAGTGCGAATACGTTGTATGATCCAATTGTTACCTGCCAACAAAGGCGAAATTTGTAACGCTTCAGTAACTCCAAATTGTCTAGCCATACTTTTTCATCGCAACCACGAATGTAGGCATTAAGAGGCCACGGACCGTTAATGCTTATTCTACAAACAACCGGAACATTTAAATTTGCTAACGCGGTGATATTCCGCATGTGAAGTTTATAACAACTTGTAGGAACAGTAATAATTTTCAAATTCTTGCACAAACGTGAAATTTTCTCACATAAGGCAACAAAACGATAAGATTGTAAAGGCTCGCCGCCACTTACGGTTAAAAACTCTAGATCTGGTAAGTAATCGTCAAGCATATCTAGATTCCATGAATATGATTCTTTTTGCCCGTGTAAATATGCTATAGTAGAACTGTTTGAAGCACTGCATTGCAAGCAGGAGTTACTGCAAATATTGTCAATTGATAAATTTAAACTTTTCAATTTTGGCGACGTAGGTGCGGGCCAAAACTTAGAAAAATGGGCAGTTCTCATTGTTCTATATGACCATATGTCGTCAGATACCTTGCATGGCAAACATGCATCTGGCAGATCATTTTCTAAAAAGTCTTGCCTATTTTTATTTGTGTAATCAGCTATCGAATCTATCCATTCAGCAGTATATTTACAACAGGGTCTAACCGAGCCATTTGTTTGTATCTCTGCGTGATAATATGGTAACCAACAATTTGTCATCAGATCCTTATTATTGTATAAAATATTTATTTGGTATATTTTTAGTCATTAATTGCTGCTATTAAATAGGCATATGTCTACAGCAAAATCTGAAAAATGGTCATCTTTTTGTCAAAAAGAGCCTGGCCCTGTTATGGTTTATATACACGACATAGACTGGTGGGATGATCAAAGAACTCAAATTTGTGATTGGTTTGACAAATATTGTCCAATAGCTAAACCAGATAAACATGACACAATAATTTATTTCCCTAATATTGTTCAGTTTAATATGTGGCGTAATAACTGGTCGGCTTAAATTAACCACTTGTACATTCGAACATAGCAAAATTTCATACCGTCTCTGGCAGCAGTTTTTTTAGATGTCTCATTATCAACCATAATCGTTGATGATATTTTGTTACCTCCTCTGTTCATTGTAACAATTTGGTGCCATTTTCTTGATATTGTGCTAATTCGTCCTCCTCTGAACATGGGATTGGTAAAATTCAAATGTTGGAAACTTTCTCTGCCTTCGGCTCTGTATTCTATAACCATTCCACCTAAAATATTATCATGTTCGTCAGTGGAATAGATAACATTACAATTTTGCCAATCATCGAGGTTAGCAAAAGATCCTGCAAACCCTTTGGCAATAAGTTCGCTATAAACTTTCAGAATAAGAGATATTGCTTTTGATGAATTAACGGATTCGCTATACCATATTTGCAGTTCTCTACCATCGTTTGTGGTATCCTGGCCAATTTTTTTATCACTATGTCTATTGCTACTCAACCATTTGTTGACTCTTTTGTATACAAGATGGGCGCTATTTTTAGCCACATGATTACGAACGTTGATGTTATGTTCCCCTACAATCGAAACCACCTTGTTTGCTCCTCGCTTACGAGTATATTCAGTTAAATGTTTTCTAACAATGGTTCCTATTAGTCTACCTCTGTAAACAGGGTCTACGAAAATTAAATCAATAAATGTTTCTCTTCCGGCTGTCCTATAAGTGAAAAGTATACCACCTACCGGTTCTACTGCTAACGAACAATACGCCTTCGTTGGTATAATCTACAAGTAAACATTTCATCGTGCCGTTCATCTTAAATGATTATATTTTTGCAACAAGCAAGTCAATATCTGGTAAGACCACAGTCGCTAAATAAATTCATGTACAAAAAGTTCATATTATCGCCATGGCTAGCCCTGTTAACACTGGCATTAATTTGCTTCATACGTGTAATAGATCCAACGTTTGTAGAAAGCGTTCGGCTGAGATACTTTGATAGTATGATTCTCAACAGCAAACAACATGAGAACAATATTGTAGTTGCGAATATTGACGAACAGACGTTAGACAGGTACGGACAATGGCCATTTAAAAGAGATACTTATGCTGAAATAATTCAAAGACTATATGAACATAATGCAGGTCTTGTTGTATGGGACATACTGATGCCTGAAAAGGATAGACTAGGCGGCGATGATAGTCTACAAAAAACTTTAGAGAAATACCCAGTTGTTTTAGTAAACACTCCCTCTATGATAGGAAAAAATCAAGTTAGATCAGCCGGCGTTAGTGTTATCAATGCTCAGTATACCGATAAAATTTTATCATACCCTGGCATAATTGCAAATATCGACGAATTAGAAAAATCAGCCGTAGGCGTAGGTTCAACACACACATTACCTGAAATAGATGGAGTCAATAGACGTTTACCACTGTTAGTTTCCAGCGGAGGCAAAATTTATCCAAGTTTACCTATAGAAATTCTAAGGGTTTTAGCAGGTGATAAAAGTTTTCAAGTTAAATTGAACAATATTGGTGTTGATAAATTACGAATACCAGACTTTGGTGCAATTTCAACAGATCAGCTGGGTAGAGTATGGATAGATATAAATCAAAAACCACAAACTATCAGCGTACTAGAAATTCCAAATGATTTACATAAGGCTGTTGTGATAGTAGGTACCAGTGCAGCAGGCATTGCAAATCCGGTAGCCACTGCAAAAGGTCCAATATTACCTCAACAACTACAGGCATCTATTTTAGGAACACTGATAAGTAAAATCAACATTTCTAGACCCAACTATGCAGATAGTCTTGAACTTTTTACCCTTATAATTGGCGGCGTTTTGGCTATAGCTATATCTAGATATACATGGGGCTTTATACCCGTACTTGCAGTCAGCGTAGGTAGTTATTTCATTGCTGAATGGATATATGTAAGCTACCATTATCTATTTGATATTACAGCAATAATAGTTGGCATTGGTTTAGTATATATTCATTCTTACACTGTGAAATTTCTAAGTGAATTTTTCCAAAAACAACAGATAAAAAAACAGTTTGAACAGTACCTTGCACCTACTATGATTAAAAAATTGCAAGAAAATCCAGGTTTATTGAAACTTGGAGGTGATACCCGTCAACTTACGTTGCTTTTTTGCGATATCAGAGGATTTACAACTATAAGCGAACAGTATAAGTCTAATCCGCAAGGTTTAGTCAAACTAATCAATCGTTTTTTAACTCCTATGACTGATATAATAATGAGACACCAAGGTACTATAGACAAATACATAGGAGATTGTATAATGGCGTTTTGGAACGCACCCATTGATGTTCAAGAGCAACAATCTCTAGCGGTACAGTCGGCAGTAGAAATGCTCGTTCATTTGAACAAACTGAACGAAAGTCTAAAAAAAGAAAATTCACTGCCAATTAATATAGGCATTGGAATCAATACCGGAAATGTCGTTGTAGGTAACATGGGCAGTAATCAGCGTTTTGATTATAGTTGCCTAGGAGATGCTGTAAATCTAGCATCAAGACTAGAAGGACAAACCAAAGACTATGGAGTAAAAATAATCATTGGGCATGAAACAGTGATAGGATTACCAGACAAGTGGTTGACCATAGAGCTTGATACTATAGCCGTTAAAGGCAAATCAGAAGCTGTAAAAATTTACACATTATCCAGTTATGTAGGATTTTCAAAGCCAGATAGTTTAAAAATTGCTATTGCTCAACATGATAAATTTCTTGACGCTTATAGGACACAAAGATGGGAAAGAGCAATTATAATAGGAAAAAGTCTAGTTACAGCTTGGAATTTTGAACTCAAAGACTATTATAAGATGATGATAGAACGTTGCTATTTTTTGCAACAAAACCCGCCTGGACCTAATTGGGACGGTGTATTTAGAGCCACAAACAAATAATCAACTGCTACCGGATGCTGCTTCATGATCTTCTGCTGTGCCTGTTTTGTTGTGACGATTGATTAATTTTTCAGCATCTACTCGTTCATGATCAATAGTTTTTCCACGCAGGTGTAACACTGTGTTGACTTTTTGATTCAATCGTATCAAATCGTTATCAAGCATTCTTATTCTATCTATAAGCGCAATCAAAACAGCATTTGCATCGCCTAAAACAGGTTTAACTTCTTTAGTGCACCATTCCCATACATAATGTATCACAAATCCCATCCCAACTGCCATTACAATTGGAAAACCATATTTTGCTATTAGATCGCTTATTTCCCCCATAATTTAATTACCTGCTCCATTTTCACTTTTGATTCTTACAAACACCAACTTGATATTTTCCCTTATTAGTGTAACACAATTGTCGCATTCTTAGCTTTGTTATACAAAAAGCATAGGTGAGCTCTTCTTGTTACAATGTACCAATATTTATAGGGTGCTAAAAGTTACAATATTGCTAGTTAAATTAGTCTCGTCTAGCGTCAGATTTACCATCTGCGCGGGCAATTCTTTCAACATCAGGTCTTAGGCCAAGAGCATTACTGATTTGCAAATCTACTCTTACAACTTCGTGATTGATAGTCTTCACTCTGTTATCAAGTGCTGTGATAATGCCGGCCATACTTTTAATGCTGCCAAGAACTCCTGTTAGTAAAAGTCTGATGGTCAGATATACAAAATAAATTCCAGCAAGAGCCGCAACTATTGGAAAACCGAGATCACCTATTATTTTGAATACATCTTGCATGGCCATAATCGCATTTGCGTATGCCAATATTTAAATGTACATTTATCTCAAATAAAACTATAGATAAACCCATCCTGGGTGTAGAAGCCAGGTGTCATTTGCTGGTTTGGCAGCTGGATCACCTATAAATGCATCAACACTCATACCGGGAATAACACACAGATCAAAATATTGTTCTCCCTATGTTTGAGAAACAATATCTGCTTTAAAACTTTCAAACTCGCTGTCAGTCATTTCATTTAAGGTTTCGGTAAACTGAATATTTTTGGCTGAATTATAGGTAGGTAAACCTGATTCTCTTACAGCATTATTTGCATCATTTTTCCAGGTATCATACGTGGTTTGGTTGTCAAAATCATACAGAGCGTATTTTGTTAGTATATCCTGCGTATAACGAGGTTCGTATATGTTCATATTAGATCGCAACGAAGTATGTAATTGGTACAAATCCCATGGTCTAGGATCAGTTATCAACTGCGTATAAAACGGAATTTGTATAGAAGAGCGAACGTGTTTGCGCAAAAGCACTAGTACCATATGATTTACCTGTTGAGTTGCAAAATTATTTATAGAGAATATTTAAAAAAACCAAAGAAACGCAATTTTAACTGCTCGTAACAAGTGTTTTGAATCGTACCCGACTAGTTGAATCAGATTTAATTATAAACTGACAGAGTTTTTCTAAACATTCCTCAAATGAAGGATTTCCTTTAAATCTCAAACTAATGCACCATCTGTCTTGTGTATGTAAATTTTCAACATTGTGAGGTATGCCGGTTCTTACTAATGTAGGGTTAGTTATGTATTGACGATTAAGCAATTGAAAATTTTGTAAATTTTCTGTGGTTGAATTTTGTCTAATGCCGTAATGTATGCCGTTCAGTCGCAGTGTTGGTTGTTCTGGATAGATAGCAGTATCTTTTATATCATACCAATTCATAAATGATGGAGTTTTAAAGAGGTTAATGTTCACACTACATTCCCATTTTACCCATTCATTTATAATAGGATTATACACAATATCTGTGTGTATGACTCCGATATTTTTGGGCGGTTTACAAAACAATTCAGCATCTTTTACAATTAGTCCAGTAGAATATAACAGATCTAAAACAACAGGATTAAAATCTTTAACCGTGAGATTCTAATACCTGTATTCAGGTGCAGGCATAACATAACTGCTGCTGATTATATTAGTTGGAAATTTAGGTAATTCTACAAAATTCATTTGAGATACTTACAATTTTACTATTCTTTTATTGTAAAAATCTATGAGCCTAAATGCTATATCGAAAAACTTTGATTGACATTCTTCAAGTTAAATTATATTCTAGCATTGTACCGCTTAAACGGAAAGTTGACTGTTATGAAAATTGTTTCTGGTAACTCAAATCAAACTCTTAGTAATGCAGTAGCAGATCATCTCAAAACTAAATTGGTAAAAGCATCTATCAAACGATTTGCTGATATGGAAATTTCTGTAGAAATACAGGAAAATATTAGAGGTGAAGATGTTTTTGTAATTCAAAGCACTAATTATCCAGCAAATGATAATTTAATGGAACTACTACTCATTTTGGATGCATTAAAACGTAGTAGTGCGAAGCGTGTTACAGCAGTTATTCCATACTTTGGCTATGCTAGGCAGGATAGAAAAAGTGGTCCACGGACACCAATCTCGGCTAAATTGGTTGCTAACTTAATTACCAACGCAGGAGCAAATCGCATTCTAACCTTGGATCTGCATGCTGGACAAATTCAAGGATTTTTTGATATTCCAGTAGATAATCTATATGCAGCACCGTTGTTTGCCAAAAACATTAATGAGCGTTTTCCAACGGGAGATGCAATGGTAGTATCACCTGATGTAGGCGGTGTGGTTAGAGCAAGAACGCTAGCTACACGTCTAAACACCGACTTGGCAATTATCGATAAACGACGTGAGCGAGCTGGAATTTCAGAGGTAATGAACGTAATCGGCGACGTTGCGGGAAGAAATTGCATTCTAATTGACGATCTAGTAGACAGCGGCGGAACACTTGTAAATGCTTCTAATGCGTTGTTCAATAAAGGTGCGTTATCAGTCAGTGTCTATGTTACTCATGGGGTTTTAAGCGGACAAGCTGTTACAAGATTAGCAAATAGTTCTATCAATTCAATTACTATTACAGATAGCATTTGTCCCACAGCTGAAATAGCATCTTCGACACAAATAAATCAACTTACAGTTGCACCATTAATAGCTGATGCAATGGATAGAATCCATAACGAAAAAAGCGTCAGCAGTCTTTTTGATTAACAATTGATAACAGGAATACCTTTTGGTCTATTAAAAGGTATTCCTGTGTCTATATAAAATTTAATCTTTTTGGCCCATTCTGTGTTGGTAATTTGACCGGGGTGTGAACCATCTGCTGCGTAATCTTGACCAGATTTAAACCATATATTTGTTTCAGCGTCGGTTATTAGATCTTTTGCTGCTGTGATTTGAATATTTGAAAGAAACAGCCAAGCTAAATTTTTATTAGCTAACCATAGCGCCGCATGCTCAATAGTAAGAATAGAACGTCTGGTGATATCTAAATCGCTATGTGCTTTATAGTAGTTTTTTGCTTCCAAATTAGTCATCCAGTTTCCGATATGCCTAACGCTTTCATCAGACATTAATAGAAAATCTCTGTCAACGAAACTCCATTGGACTATTACCAAATCGTTTGCTTGAAATTCAGTTTCTCTAATTACCTTGAAAATATATTGATTACTACACCCAGGTTTTGATAGGTTCACATGTACAGTTCCAAACATATCTGCCAGTTGTGCAGCCCATCCTAATTGTGACGGACAGTTTCCTGGTTTATTTTCGGAACAGAGACAATCATCTAAACCATGTCCGTATGTGAAACTGTCTCCAAAAAAGACCAATCTCAATCGCTGACCTTTGAAGTAGAATGAAGCGGTGCGTAAGGTTTTGTTGTCGACGGTACAACCGGTTCCCACCAATGAATTTTAGATGACATATGTGGAATACCCGATGGAGAATGAGCATGTGCATGACGCTTTGTTGCATATTCGATGTATCTCAATTTATTTTGTTTTTGATTGTACGACCACCAACGCACTTCTACTGTAATATGACTTTCTGCCATCCAATAATCTAATCGATATCGTGGATTAAATTCAGACCACAATTCCCACCCAATGCTTACAACAGGTTTTTTAACCTCCTGTCTAATTTTATCTAAATCTGTTAATGCTAGTTGATGCATTATCCACCATGCAACTTGGCAAACAATTTTGTAAACAAATTGTGACGTTTTGCCTATGCTTTTAAGAATGAGTTGTGCAGTTCCTGTTGGATTATTATTTTTACAAATAGTTCTTCGAATACACCTGATAGGGAATAAAATTAAAAATCTTGGAAACTTGAATAAGGCTATAACAAAGATAAAGGAAATAGCCTTATACACAAATGTCACGGCCCAGGCAAATAGTTTTAGGCTCTTGACTAGTAAATTTCTTCCAAAACGTTTTAGTTTGCTAGGTTGTTTAACTGTGTTCATACGTATATTTATCTTGAATTTTTATTATGCAGGCAAATGACAGCTTGTACTGTACATATTGATAATCATTAAAATAAATAACATTCAACAATCTAAATTTAGGAAAATTCTTATGCCATATACGCATGCAGAGATTATGAAAAATTATATGGAACTATTAGAAACTTCTGTCGGAATGAACCCTCTTCATGCTGTAGACGACAAAGAACTTTCAAAGTTTCAACAAATGTCGCCAGAAAAACGAAAAATTGCCACCCAAGATCAGCAGGCAGCACTTGATATAGAGCAGTCCAATAGAGAGCACGGTGATGATGAAGCATACGAAGGCAATCAATTTAGTGGTGCACGGAAGGCAGCTATACAAGCAGGCAAAGATTCATTTACTGTAGATGGAAAAACCTATAGTGTAACCGGCGATACCAACCTACCTGAAGATAGTGTTCATAATCAATTTGAAAATCCAAAGCGTACCGCTTCAAATCAGAAACCAAACTGGTCAACACAAGGCACAACGAGTCAAAATTATTCATCAAGTGCTAGAAAAAACTGGGATGATTATATAAGTAATGAATCTGATATAGAAGGTACAACAGATCAAAACTATACAGCAGATGAACAACACGATTGGGACAAAAAAGGCGCTAACGAATCAGCAGATTGGGATAATGTGCTAGACGAGACTACAAATGACTTCATTAACAAATGGGATGCTGCAAACTAAGCGCAGACTGTATTAAAACTTGCAATTATACTTTGACGATAGGAACCATCAGCTATTTTTAATTTGATTATTTGATACTAACAAAAAGGGAAAAATGTGCGACGTTTGATTTTAGTAGTTCTTACAATTTTAACTATCGCACATTTTTACAGTGCTGAGTTTGGAAAAAAAATCTACTGTTTTATAGAAACATCACTAGGTTACACCTGCAACAAGTGCAGAGATTTTAAATCCGTTACGCAAATACATATTGTCATACCCTTGGAAACCTTCAACTGGCAACCGATAAACATACCAGAACCAAATTATGTAGATATGTCTCAATTTAAAAATTCATATTGTGGAACTTTCTTGGTACCTCTTCTTGAATACGAACACATGAGTAGAGGATTTACATTAAATGCCAACAATCCTCATACAGGAGTAGACTTAGTAGCACCCTTTAACAGCCCTGTATTAGCAGCAAATGATGGAACAATTGAATTTATCGGCTGGCTTGGCGATTATGGAAGACTAATTGATATTAGACATAAAAATGGATTAGTTACCAGATATGCGCATCTAAATTCTTTTGCAGTTGGACTTAAACTACAGGCCTCTGTATTAAGAGGACACACAATTGGATATGTTGGCACAAGTGGTCACACAACAGGTCCTCACCTACATTTCGAAATTATTTCACATGAAACACCAATAAATCCAGCTCCTTATCTAGGTTTATCTGCTTGCAAAAATTATAATTAGATTGACAGCTACAGTGTTCGCTGTGTAATTTACTAGAGAAAGGTTAATTTTATGAAAATTCTAAATGAATCTTCTATATACAAGCCAGCAGGCATTAAGATTGTAGAAGATAAGATGAATGCAAAATACGTTTGCGAGAGTTGCCTTAGAAATCGTGACGGTGGCTGGGCAAACGTCCCTGTAGCTATTTTTTATACAGAACTAGCACACCCTGAAGGTAGCAATTATTTTGGCATTTATAATAATATTGACGGCCGCACTACGATTACAAATGCGATTTCTGCCACTGAACCTTTTAGCGGACTGTTAATTGATAATGAGGTAGTTTACAGCAGATATCGTCATGACTTTAGAGGACATAATGGAATTTTTGTCGATGGTGGTAGAGATTATCTTAGGTTTGGCGGCGAACGCATAGACCAAGCAGAGATAGTTAAAATTCAAATTGTAAAGGACCATTTGGAAATTGTTACTAATTAATAAAAATCAAAATGGCCTTTTTATTTTATAGCAAAATTGAAAGAAAAATCATAGACTGGCCATATACTGTTTTAATCCAAAATCATAATTGGCGTTGGACGGATGTTTCGTTATGGTTAGAAAACAATATTGGGCACGAAGGGGGACCTTGGGTTATAGGTAGATATAATATTGGGTTCCTATATCATGAACACTATGTAATGTTTCAAATGGTTTGGTGTTGACAGACAATTTGTATAACTGTGGAATAATTTTCTAATCTTATCAGCAATGGAGAAATCTCAAGTGTATCTAGTGTCATCATACTGGCGCGGTTCAATGAATATCGCTCAAATGCGAACATTCAACCGTTTGTCCGATGCCACTGCTTATGCACTGCAACTACGGCCGGCAAGTGATGATGATGGCGGATATTTTTCAACATTCGTCAGGGTTTATCAGACCTTTGATGACAAACCACCGGTACAAATTAAAAAATATCGTTGACATCGACTGTAACTATGCTATTAAGTGTGTAGAAAAGGAAGCCAAATCAATGATCGCTAACACATCATTCTTTAACACTAATGCTGAAGCAATCCTTGCTATCTTACGAGGAGTTATAAATGACCCAATGCCGTATGACACAGCCGCAGCAATTCTTAATTCGTTGCAAAGGCGGTTCGTTAAAGAATATGAGTTGTTGAACTCTATAAAGAGTGAAAACACTGTTTATGGTGATGAAATCACCGGTCAACAAATTTTTGATTGGGCAGTAAGTGTACTTCCTGGACCGTAAGTTACTACCTACACACATGGTTTTCGTCGAATCAACAATTCTCAAAGCAGAATAGTATATTATATTTCTATTCTAATAAAAATTCACAAAAGGATTAATAAAATGAGCTCATTTTCCTGTCCAGTAGTTCGAGTTTCAGAAGTCATTGAGCATCCGAATGCTGATCGTCTTTCAATTGTAAAACTCGAAGGATTGGGTTTTACATGCATTTCTGGAAAACTTGAGGATGGCTCTCCGCGCTACAAGGCAGGAGATTTTGTTGTTTACATTCCTAGTGCTGCATTGTTGCCAGAATGGCTGCTCAAGGCGATGGATTTCTGGGATGATATCAACAACAAAGGCACGCTGGCGGGCAGTGATGGCAACCGCGTGAAACCTCTGAAGCTGCGCGGAATTTTTTCTGAAGGTGTTTTGTTTCCTGTTGAATGGGATAACAACCTTGCTAATCTAGGCAGCGGCAGCGTGGTTTCAACACCAAGTGAAACACCCGGTATTAACAGCTTGTGGCAGGTAGAGCTTGGTCAAGATGTGGCAGAGTTGCTTGGTATTACGAAATATTCTCCTCCCATCCCAGTGGGCATGTCTGGAGAAGTTGCCAACATGTTTGGCCACACTGTGAAGTTCGATTTTGATCGTTGGGAGCAGAACACTGAATTGTTTGATCCAGGTGAACCAGTTGTTGCAACAGAAAAGTTGCATGGTTGCGCAGATTATAATACGATAGTAGAAACTCTAGAATTTGGTCCGATTAAGATTGGAGATTTGATTACCCAGAAGCCTGCTGTATGCTATGTTAAATCGTATGACATAGCATCGAACGAACTCGTCTATGAACGTGTAGAAGGATACAGCGTCCAACCCAATAATGACGATTGGTATGAGATCGAAGTTGAAGATGGCCGTGTTATCAAATTGACAGGAAATCATCCAGTCTGGCTTCCTAAATTGAATTGCTACCGTCAGGTAAGTGATCTTATCGGAGACGAAATAGTTTTGATTGATTGACGGAAAAATTGCATATGTATCTTCTCAGTGCATAAATAAAAATGCAACAAGGAGAATACATATGCAGAAAGAATGCCAATATTGCCATAAACTGGTAGAAATTAAAAACCCAGATCCTTCGAGAGGATCGTTACATAATCATATTGCTAGATGTAAATCTTACAAGACATATATAGATGATCTATTGTCAAAGGATCTACTCGAACGAGAATATGTTCTATTACGAAAATCGGCATATGAGATGTCTATTGATCTTGGTATAGGAGTATCTCCTATTCTACGAAAGCTAATAGATTATGGGATACCAACACGAAGTATTTCAGAATCTAAAAAAGAACCAAGATGCAAAGAACGAGCTGCAAAAACAAACCTAGAACGGCACGGTGCCGAACATAACTTTAGTCGAAATCATCCAAGCAGAATTATATGGCAGAAGAGATTGTTTGACAATGAAGGAATAAACAATGTCTTTCAACGACAGTCTGTAATTGATAAAATTGCTGAGTCGATTGCATCTAATCCAGAATCTAGGAAAGCGAGATACGGCAGTAGAATATCAGGTCCACATAAAAAAGTTTATAACTATATTAGGGAACTTGGTATTGATAATGTTGTAATGGAATACGGAATGTCTATAGGAACCAAAAAGAAATATTTTGATTTATACATTCCGTCCTATAATCTAATAATTGAAGTAAATGGTAATCTATGGCACGCTAATCCAGAAATATATAAACCGAATGATTTGATACGATATTTTCAACAAAATATAACTGTACCAGCGCATGAAGTCTGGAAAAACGATTATGAGAAGATAAAAATCGCTTTACAAGCCAATTATAATGTGTTAATAGTATGGGAGAAAGATATCAACCAACGGTGGAACGATATCAAATCTAAGATTGATACTATAGTCAAAGGGAATGATAATGCGTCAGCTACGACTCAAATCTGTGAAGAAAGTATCCAATACCTCCAACAGGTATGATATTCAAGTTCGAGGAACCCACAATTTTTTTGCTGATGGCATGCTGGTACACAATTCCTTCTGCGCCATTGTGGTCGAACCTGGTCTGAGCCATCCTGAGATGTTTGGCAGCCATGGTGAGTTCCTGGTCCACAGCAAAGGTCTCGGAGCACAGGGCTTGGCCTTCAAGAACAACGATGCCAACACCGGAAACCTCTATGTTCGCACGCTGAAGTCGCTGCTGGATGCCGGACTGGAAGATCGTCTCAAGGCGTCCTTTGACTTCAACGCTGTCAAGAACATCGCTTTGATCGGTGAAGTTTTTGGACGAGGAGTTCAAGATCTGCACTACGGACTTGACAAGCCAGGGTTCCGAGTGTTTGACATCCGAGTACACCATGTGTTCGGTGAGACATATCTTGCTCAATCCAGGGTTGCAGAACTACTGGCCAAGCTTGAGATCGACATGGTGCCCACGGTCTACGAAGGTCCGTTTGACATTGCTGCCCTAGAGGCAGTACGAGACGGCCGGACCATGCTGGGTGGTACCAACATCCGAGAGGGGATTGTGGTGCGCAGTGCAACCGAAGCACGCCATGAGATACACGGTCGCAAAATCTGCAAGATGATTTCGCCCGATTATCTTACTCGCAAGAGCAAAGACGCAACGGAGTACACCTGATAATATATTACCTGGTAATAAATATCATATGAGAATATTTGAAATCATAACTGAATCCGGCAATCCATATGACCCAACCAGTCCTAATGGAAAATGGTGGATACAACAGGCTGAGAAAGTTGCACGTCTCCCAACTTATCAAAAAGAGCTTTTGGACAAAGAAAGTGCATTTTTTGACAAAGTAGCCAAAACGATCTTGGATATTGTTCCTGATGCTGTTGAGATATGGCTGCACGGCAGCCGAGCAGTTGGAGAACACAAACGAACAAGTGATTGGGATTTTGTTGTGTTTCTCCCTGCAATGACGCCAGAGAGAAATATTCAACTTCACTCAAGGGGGAGTGGCGGACTTGGGGACATTGAGAGGATTGCTGGTAGAAAGGTCGATGTGCAAGGTGATGCAATAACAGATAATAGTCATTTCTGCCGCACAGTTCGGAATGAAGGTATCCTTATCTGGAAAGTCTAATCTGTCTTGACTACCTGATCCGCAAGAGCAAAGACGCAACGGAGTATCAGTAATGGACGAAGAACGTTGTACATCATTTAAGTATGAATGAAATAAAATGGTTGAAAGTGTGATAAAACATGTCAAAAAGAATCGATATCGATGGCAAAAGTTATAGGATTCGCCGAGGAAAGATGGGGGAAATAGGTTAGTATCTAACGTTACAAGAGAGTTTCTTGTATTAAACATTCGCGAACTCAAATGTATACTAGTAGATCTTGAAAGAATTTGCTCACCATGACAAAAACCCTTATTAGAAAAATTCTAAAATGGACAGTTCTAACAGCAGTAGGTCTGTTGCTTTTCACCTGTTATAAAATGCCCGCAACCTACAGCCAACGACAGCGACAGCGACGAATATGTTTATGCTTTCTTGCTGGTTAGAATTTACGCCTTTTGCGCTATATCTATTTTGTTTTGTTTCATCATTGCTAACTTTCCAACTAAAATTATGAACTGGTGGACAAAATTACCTGATTAAGTCTTGGTGAGTTTTAGAGAACTTGATTATGATATCTGCTTCTTATATTAAATTTTGCTGCTCAGATATGCAACAACACAGTACACTGCGTTGTAATGTTCATAGTGATGTATCAGATTGCCCAGATGTCCTAATAGTATGGTCAAAGTCATGGGGACCCGGACTCCCGATACGAGATGGCGGCAGTAGTTTCATAACAATACGCTTTTGTCCATGGTGCGGCAGCCATATTGACAACAATGAGTTGAGATAATAAGTTATAATGTGCCAAAGAAAAAATTAGTAAGTTTTATACAACCAAATTTCCAACAGGGCCCAAAGGAATTTAACGCCTACTATTTGCCATATAGTGCTGGCGTTATTTTGGCCTATGCCTTTGACTTTGCACATATACAAGAGAACTGGCACATAGACTCTATTGTTTGGCGTAGAGAAGACATAGAAATCCTAGCAAATAAGCTCTGTCATAACCATATCTTAGCTATAAGTACATATGTATGGAATAGGCAGTATAACTATGCGCTAGGTAGACGTGTTAAAGAACTTAATCCTAAATGTCTGATAATTGTTGGCGGACCAGAGCCGGCTATTACCGATCCGCTAATTTTTGAGAAGCAACCTTGGATTGATATTTTGGTTAAACTAGAAGGTGAAATCAGTTTCAAACGTATATTGGAGCAATACCCTGGTCCATATGAAAACATACCCGGATTATTGTTGAATAAAAATCAAAAATCTATTGACACGGGCAATGCAGAACGCATCCAAGATCTAGATAAAATTCAAAGTCCATATCTCGCAGGTATCTTTGATAAAATAATAGCTGCTAATCCGCATGTTACATGGAACGCAACCTTAGAAACCAATAGAGGTTGTCCTTATCAATGTACATTTTGTGATTGGGGTAGTCTTACGTACAACAAAGTAAAAAAATTTGGAATAAACAGAGTTTTTGACGAGCTCGAGTGGATTGGACAAAACTGTGGCTTTGTAACCATAACAGATGCAAATTTTGGAATGTTTGTTGAAAGAGACAATTTAATAGTTGATAAACTGATTGAGGTGCAAACTAAGTATAAAAAACTTTCTAGTTTCAGTATGACTTGGGCTAAGAATCAACGCAACGAAGTAGTTGATATTGTTAAAAAATTAATAGATAAAAGTACAAATTTTGGTCAAGGCTTGACTGTAAGTGTTCAAAGCATGGAACACTCGGTGCTAGAAAACATAAAACGTAAAAATCTTGACCAGCACAAAATAGATGAGATATTCAAAATATGTGATCAAAACAATATCCCAGTTTACACAGAACTTATACTAGGTTTACCAGGAGAAACAGAAGAATCTTGGAAATCTGCATTTTGGAAAATTTTCGAAGCTGGTAATCATACTGGTATCAATATTTTACAAGCCCAATTGCTTGAAAATGCTGAAATGAATTTGTCACAAAAAGCAGACTGGTCACTGGAAAGTGTGGCTGTATACGATTATATGAGCGGCAGTTATGGCGACATGGATGTAGCCGAATCAGTAGAAGTAGTCATAGCAACACGTGACATTTCTCGTGAAAGCATGTTAGATTTGTTTGTGTGGAACACGTTTATTCAAACTTTTCATATAAATGGCTTAACCACTTATATTGCTAGATATTTACATAAAGCACACTCTGTAAGTTATCAGGTTTTTTATGATTCACTTTACAAATACATAAAAGCAGATGAATGGTTCTGTGAAAATTTAGAGAGTGTACGGAAATACTATTACAACTGGACAATTTCGGGAAAAATTAATCATCCTCCTATCGGTAATGTAGAAATTTTCGGATGGAATCTTGTTCACTCTCTTACTTTAAAGATGCAAAAGCAGAAAAGAGTTGATTACACATTTAGTTTGATTCAAAATTGGTTATTGGAATCATTCAAAATAGACAAAAATATGCTTGAACAAATAGTCAAATTTCAACAAAACTATTTTATAACGTATGACGAACTAAAATTATTGCCTAAAACAATAGATTTTGATTTTGATTTTTTAGGATTTTTAGTAGACGGCTTGACTCTTGAAAATCAGTCTAGCTATACATTTGATACAGTAGAAGACAATAATATGAGTATTGATAGATTTTTAGAGAACATATACTTTGCGCGTAAACGAAATTTTGGCAAAGCTCTAATTAAAAAAATACAAGGTTAAGACAATGACACAAAAAATTAAGCTGAACACAGATAGATTTAAGGAATTGAAAGATGACCATGGTGTATGGACAGCTAGAAAAATATGTCTTAAAGAAGCACTAATACGTTCAGTTAATGATGCAACTTCAGTCGAAGATCTAAAAAAAGTTCTAATAACAATAATTGACGAACAATTTTAAAAGTCTAACAGTTATATATGAAAGGAGACAACTATGAATGTAATCAAAAATATGCGCTGGTACTGTTGGATCGGTACAGTAGTTATTCTCGCAATTGTTCTTAATTTCCTAGCGAAAATTTAAACTTAATTGCGACACCTAGACAATTTGTCTTGCTTATTCAAAAAAGATTAGCAGGCGTTTTTATAATGTACTGCTTTCTGTATAACCGGCCTTACTCGTATAACAACAGGCAAATATTCTAAACATTTCTGTCAATGTAAAGTGTGCATGGTTGACATACACACTTTCTTGTTTTTTAAATACACATGCACACAGGGATAGACCCAAAAGTGCTAAAACACATAGCCGGATAGGAGTTATCAATGGCGCACCAATATGATATTGCCGTATTCATCGGCAGATTTCAGCCAATTCACGAAGGTCACCTCAAGGTGATCCTTACAGCCCTAGAAAATGCCAAGCAACTTGTGATCCTTGTAGGAAGCTCTGGTGCTCCTAGATCATATAGAGATCCATGGACGTTTAACGAACGCTACCAAATGATCTACACAAGTATCCCAGGCCATTTAAGAGATCGCGTTCGTATTAAATCTCTTGAAAATGCAGCCTATAATGACAGTAAGTGGATTCATAGTGTTCAAAGTCATGTGACTCGAGCAGCTTGGGAATTTGGCTATCTCAAAGATCCTAAAATTGCTCTAATCGGACACAGCAAAGACAATTCTAGCTATTATCTTAAACTGTTTCCGCAATGGGCTAGTATTGAAGTTCCAAATCATGCTGGGTTCAACAGCACTGATATTCGTAACGCTTATTTCGTTCCAGACTTCGTACAATTACCCGATGCCTTCAACACAGTCATGCCAGACGGCGTGACAAAGTTCCTAATCTCTTTTGCTAGCAGCTCAGATTATGCTTACATTCTCAATGAGTATGAACACATTAAGCTCTATAAAAAATCATGGGAATCTGCACCATATCCGCCTATTTTTGTTACTGTTGACGCAGTTGTAGTACAAAGCGGACATGTGTTGCTTGTACGCAGACGGGCAGCACCGGGCAAGGGGCTATGGGCTATGCCAGGAGGTTTTGTCAATCAAGACGAGCGTATACGCGATGCAGTAATACGCGAACTGCGCGAGGAGACTGGCATTAAGGTACCTGATCCGGTGCTGCGTGGTTCAATTATTGCACAGGACGTGTTTGACGACCCTAATCGCTCGGCTCGGGGACGTACTATCACGCATGCTTTCTTGGTCAAGCTAAAAGATGACACTGCGCTGCCAAAGGTCAAAGGTCAGGACGACGCTGACAAAGCTCGCTGGGTGCCAATTGCTGATCTCAAGCGTGAAAACTTCTTCGAAGATCACTTTGACATAATTCAGAACATGATTGGAAGAATTTAAATCATGGCAACTATTATTGGCAAGGAACCTAGAGAAATTAGACGTTGTAGTTGTCGCAACTGTGCCAGCATAATCGAGTATACCTTGAGCGAGACTACTACACGTTGGGTATCAGATTATAGCGGTGATAGAGAAACCATTCGTGAATTGCGGTGTCCAGGCTGTGGCAACAACGTAGAAGTCAAATATTATTGAAAAGGGTAAACATTATGTGGAATGATATCAAGCGTATTGACGATGCTGAACAAAATGTTGCCAAGTTCGTCTTCAACAAATCGGAATTTCGTTGACAGCTCAAAGATTTTTTGCTATAAATAGGCATTGGAAGGGATAGACCCAGCCAACTACATAACTAACAAGGGAGTCTTGTTATGACAAACAATATTTTATCCAACATTCTGTTGGATGTTGATTCTTACAAATCGTGCCACGCATTTTGCTATCCGCCAGGTACTGAATACGTTTTCAGCTATATTGAAAGCCGCGGTGGTCGTTTCGATCAAACCGTGATGTTTGGTCTACAAATGTTTCTTAAGCGCTACATGAGCATGCCTATTACCCAGGAGATGGTGGATGAGGCAGCAGAATTTTGGGCTGCACATGGTGAACCCTTCTATCGGGAAGGATGGGATTACATTGTTAACAAACATAACGGAAAATTACCAGTAATTATCAAAGCCGTTCCGGAAGGTACCGTTGTTCCTACACACAATGTATTTCTTACTATTGAAAACACAGATCCAAATTGTTTTTGGCTTACAAGTTTTCTTGAAACTGCTCTGCTGCGTGCCGTTTGGTATCCAACTACTGTTGCCACAGTTAGCTGGCATGCCAAGCAAATCATTCGCGCAGCTCTTGAGATAAGCAGCGAAGACGCTGAAGGACAAATTAATTTCAAGCTGCATGATTTTGGTGCTAGAGGAGTCAGCTCAAAAGAAAGTGCAGGAATCGGAGGTGCAGCGCATCTTGTCAATTTCATGGGGTCTGATACTGTTACCGGTGTGCTATATGCTAATAAGTTTTACGGTGCATCTATGGCAGGCTTCTCTATTCCTGCTGCAGAACATAGCACAATTACAAGTTGGGGTCGTAGCAGAGAAGCTGATGCGTATGCAAACATGATTAAAACATTTGGTAAACCTGGTTCACTTGTAGCGGTTGTAAGTGATAGCTACGATATCATGAATGCAGCCCGTGAAATTTGGGGTAAAGACCTAAAACAACTTGTAACAGAGAGTGGTACAACACTTGTTGTTCGTCCAGATTCAGGCGATCCGCTGGTTGTTCCAATTGATGTTATTGAAGCGTTAGGAGAACGTTTTGGCTACACTGTGAACTCAAAGGGCTATAAGGTACTACCTAGCTCTGTGCGTGTCATCCAAGGTGACGGCATCACAATTGAGAGTTTACCACAAATTCTCTCTAATTTGCTAGATCGCGGATGGAGTGCAGATAACATTGCGTTTGGCATGGGCGGCGGCCTGCTGCAAATGGTCAACCGCGATACTTTGAAATTTGCTATGAAATGTTCAGCTGCCAAAGTCGACGGCAACTGGATTGACGTGTATAAAGATCCTATTACCGATCCTGGTAAGAAGAGCAAACGAGGTAAAGTTACGCTATACAAAAGTGGCAGCGAATACGAAACTGCGGTAAATCGTCCTACCCGTTGGACAGATCGCGGGATTGGCTGGCAAGACGCACTTGACACAGTATGGTGTGATGGTAATTTAATCAAGGAAACTACCTTTGAACAAGTCAGAGGACTTGCCAACAGTAGGTGATGCTAAAATCTCGGGCAGGACTTTTACATTCAAAGCTCCTGCTCGAGATGATGTTTATTACTGGTGTTGTTATAATCTTCCAGGAGAACACTGGCTGGCTACACCTGGCTCAAACAATACTATCATTTTTAGAATATTTGATGATTGTGCTTGGATCAAATTTTGGATGAAATGGGGTGCTGAATCATAATTCCTTAGACAATTTCTTAGCTTTCATATATAATAAAAACATGAAAAATCTAATTATCCTTTCAGGTGCAGGGTTAAGTGCCGACAGCAGTGTTCCTACTTTTCGTTCTCAAAACGGATTGTGGATGAATCACGATATTAATGTAGTTTGTAATTATTCTACGTGGAAAGATAACTTTGATCAAGTACACACATTTTATAATAATCTTCGTACACTGCTAACAACGGTTGAACCAAATCCGGCTCATTATCTTATAGCCGAATGGGAAAAACGTTACGGCGAACGAGTAATTTCTTTAACAGCAAATGTTGACGATCTTCTAGAGAGGGCTGGCTGTCAAAATACTTTGCATTTACATGGTTTTTTGCCTAACATGCAATGCACAGCTTGTGGTAATATATGGAACGTTGCCTATAAAGCATGGGATTGTGTTAATGATAGATGTCCTAAATGCAATAGTCGACGAGGTGTAAAACCCGGTGTGGTTTTTTTCAACGAAGGTGCCAAAGAGTACATTCGCCTTAATAAGGTATTCCGCGAACTCGCGCCCGCTGACACAGTTCTGGTAATTGGAACCAGTGGTCAGGTAATTAATGCAGATGCTTTATTATTTGATAAAACCTGTTACAAAATTTTGAATAATCTCAATCAAGAACAATTTGTAGACGATACGCTATACGATTTTGTTCATTACGGTCGTGCTGCAGAATCAGTTGGTATATTGGATAAAAAAATCAAAGAAAAAATGGAATAATAAAATTTTGCTATTGACATTGATTAGTTTTCAAGTATACTTCAGACAAGGGAAACGTACAGCAAACTAAAAACTTTGCATTATGTAGCAAACAAAAGCTTTCCCGCTTTATTACCGTTAAGCTTGTAGGCAAGCAAAATTTTTGTTCTTTTAAATTTTATCATAGGGATCGGTGCAGCAGCACTTTTAAATCCAGCAACGCTGGGGTTACCCGGCAACAACAGGAGCACAGCCTGTATAAACAAGGGCAAAACGATCCCGTATTTTATAGGATGGGTACAGCATAAAACACAGATGAAACTTGTTGTGTTGCTATCTCGAGTAATGCAACACAACAAACTTGCCTAGAGTTAACTAGGAACGTGCTTGTACGATGCAAGATATTGTTGATAGAAATCAACTAGGGCAGGAAGCGGTACTGTTACAGCGGTTCATAGTTTCGACTGTGACGACGAGGACAGGTTCAGAAACCCTGCAAGAAAAAATTAAAACGCATCCGCTAACCATCCAGTTTTTCATTTGTATATCAGAGTTCAAAGGATTAGTTCAGC
>Ga0214193_1000027_pt1 | contig 43184 bp, 47 predicted proteins | sample TroBogEpilimnion_10_FD_153031 | JGI IMG/M metagenome (GOLD analysis project Ga0214193, IMG submission 153031) | Freshwater microbial communities from Trout Bog Lake, WI - 05AUG2008 epilimnion | ecosystem: Environmental > Aquatic > Freshwater > Lake > Epilimnion/Euphotic zone | place: Trout Bog...
CTAAAGCCTTTAGTACATTCTTCATTTGACTTCCGTTCATTAGCTGCCAACTTGGGCATCAAGTTGAACGTAACCCAACGGTCGCGAAAATCTTTGTGACGAAACTACTTTTAAATGCAGTGTTTACTTATTGAGAGCGCGCTGTCTTGCAACTTCAAATGCTGCAATCGACAATGCAACGCTGGCATTTAGTGAACTGATCTTTCCTAGCTGTGGGATTGAAACCACTGCTTGACAACGCTTCCTAGTAAGGGCTGCGAGTCCCTTTTCTTCTCCGCCAACAACTATTGCCACGGGAATGCTTCCGAGGTCGAGGTCATAAATAGAGTCTTTGGACTCACCAGCGAGCCCCACGGTGAGGACTCCTGCTTTGTTCATCTGATCAATCGCTGCAGGGATTCCACCAACGTCAGCGAATGTTAAGTATTCAATCGCACCCGCTGCAGTCTTGGTGACTGAAGGAGAAATGCGTGCAGCACGGTGGCGAGGAACAACAACACCTGTAACGCCAGCGCCATCAGCGCTTCGAAGCATCGCTCCAAGGTTGCGAGGGTCTGTGACGCCGTCACACACCAGCAAGAACGGGTGCTTGTGTTCAAGAAGCACGTCGAGGCTTACTGAATCAAGACGACTACAGAACGCAACAACACCCTGGTGGCCTTCAGTACGAGCTTCACGGTCAAGTCGCGCCATGGCAATGATCTGAATAGGGACGCGTTGGCGCTGCGCTTCGCGTTCAATTTCATCAAGGATTTCTGAAGAGTCCTGTTGGTCTGCAACGTAGATCTTTTGAATTGTTCGCCTGCGAGCTTTCAAAAGTTCAAGAACAGCTTGGCGGCCTTCTACTTGCTCGCCACCAAGTCCTTCCTTCTCACGCGTTGGATTGCGTCGTGTTCCAGTGTTTGGAGCGGCGCTGGTATTGCGTGGTCCACCACCACGCGGTGGGCGACCCTTTGGGGCTGGACGACGTGGGGCTGGACGAGCCATTACTTCTCCTCTATAAGAACTACTGCAGATGCGCCAATACCCTCGGCGCGACCAATCGCTCCGAGTCCTTCTGTGGTTGTGGCCTTCACCGAAATAACAGTTCCAACAACTGCGCTTAGAGCTTCAGACATTGATGGCATGAACGAGGCAAGTTTGGGGGCTTCAGCAATGATTGTTATGTCGCCTGAAGTGCAGCGATACCCAGCGTCGCTCACTAGTTTCAGCGTCTGCTCGAGAAGACTCTTTGACGATACGCCAGCAATTGATCCATCGGTGTCAGGGAAATGACGGCCTAGGTCACCGAGGTTGGCAGCACCAAGCAGTGCATCACAGAGTGCGTGAGTTGCAACGTCGGCATCAGAGTGTCCAGCAAGTCCTGGGGCACCTGGAATCTCTACGAGCCCTATGAACAACACACGAGCTGGGTCGTCACTAAAACGATGTACATCTATACCCTGACCGATTCTCATACAACACTCCCCGCAATGCGCTCGGCTTGTTCAATGTCGCCAGGGTGAGTGATCTTTATATTTGAAGGCTCACCCAGCACTACGACAACACGAGTTCCGAGTGCTTCGACGAGACCAGCATCGTCAGTGGCGTCGCTTTTAGAAGCGTGTGCGCGCTTCAGAGTTTCTGCGCGAAAAGCTTGAGGGGTCTGGACCGTAACAAGTTCATCTCGAGCAATGGTTTCGCTCACAATGACTTCGCCCTTGCTCTGAGCAATGCGCTTAACGGTGTCAGTAATACCAAGTCCGGGAATGCAGGCTTCAGCACCGTCTCTTATTACTCCAACTACCGCAGCAAACAGTGCAGGAGACGCGAGTGGTCGTGCCGCGTCGTGGACAACAATGATTTCTGCGTCACCACATGCGCTGATTCCTGCGCGAACTGAAGCAGCACGCGTTACTCCGCCAGCAACCACAACGTCGGCGCCCTGCGTGTCATCAGTGTGACCCTGTGGTGCGACGAGAACTACCAGTGAGGCAACAGAGCGCGCAGCACGAATGGAGTGTCCAGTTACGGTGTCACCACCAAGTTGAGCGAACTGCTTCAATCCGCCGAAGCGAGAACCTGATCCGCCCGCAACTACTACGCAGGCGACGCTCATGGTTACGGCAGAACTGAGGCGAGCTTTTCTTCAGCCGCTTCAGTGTCTACGTTGAGCGCGAAGGTCAACTCGGACACCAGGATCTGGCGAGCACGAGTAAGCATGCGCTTCTCTCCTGCTGAAAGACCCTTGTCCTTGTCACGAATAGACAAGTTACGAACTACTTCAGCAACTTGGTAGATGTCACCAGAGCGAAGCTTTTCTGAGTGGTTCTTGAAACGACGTGACCAGTTCGTAGGCATGCGTGCTTCCTTTTTGCGAAGCACAGCAAATACTTCTTCAACTTCTTCGTCGTTGATGACGTCACGAAGTCCAACAGATTCAGCGTTAGCAACAGGAACCATGAGTACGAGGTCTGAGTAGGCGACCTTCAGCTTGAGGTAGTCCTGGCGAACTTCGAAAGCAGTCATCTTCTCGATCTTCTCCACTGTGCATGCACCGTGGTGGGGATAAACGAGACGATCACCCTTTTTGTACTTGCGCTCAGCCATGAAAGTGGTTCTCCTCAAAGGAAATAGACCGAAAAGGCGGTCTGGGGATTATCAATTCTACCGTACTTTTGGCTTCTTCGTTCTGAGCCCTTGCGAGCACAGTGATTACAGCACTTATGAGTTCGGCTGAAGGTTTTCTAGGTCAACTGAAGGTGGAAGACCTTCAATGCCTTCAAAGGTCAACTCAGGACCTTCAGCACCGTCTTTGACGTCAATAACGATTGTCTGACCGGCGTTGAATTCCTTGAAGAGAATCTTCTCTGAGAGTGGGTCTTCGATGAAGTGCTGGATAGCACGACGAAGTGGTCGAGCACCAAGCTCTGGATCGTAGCCCTTGTCGGCGAGGAAGTTCTGTGCAGCACCTGAAAGCTCAAGTCCGAGTCCTTGCAAGATGAGCTGGTCACGAAGACGGTTGATGAAGAGGTCTGCGATCTGAATTACTTCATCCTTTGTGAGTTCGTGGAAGACGATTGTGTCGTCAATACGGTTAAGGAACTCAGGACGGAAGTGCTTCTTCAAAGCGTCGTTCACTTTTTCCTTCATGCGGTCGTGACCGGCAAGGTCATCACCCTTAGAGAAACCGAGAGTCTTACGGAGATCTGCAGTTCCAAGGTTTGACGTCATGATGAGAATTGTGTTCTTGAAGTCAACCTGGCGACCCTGAGCGTCAGTGAGACGACCATCTTCAAGGATCTGAAGAAGTGTGTTGAACACATCTGGGTGAGCTTTTTCAACTTCGTCGAAAAGAACTACTGAGAATGGCTTGCGACGGACAGCTTCGGTGAGTTGTCCACCCTCGTCGTATCCAACGTATCCCGGAGGAGATCCAACGAGACGAGACACTGAGTGCTTCTCCATGTATTCACTCATGTCGAGCTGAATAAGTGCGTCTTGGTCATCGAACAAGAATTCTGCGAGTGTCTTGGCGAGTTCTGTCTTACCAACACCAGTTGGTCCAAGGAAGATGAATGATCCACCTGGACGCTTAGGGTCCTTAAGTCCGGCACGAGTACGACGGATGGCGCGACTGAGAGCAATAATTGCTTCGTTCTGGCCAATGATGCGCTTGTGCAGTTCGTCTTCCATGCGAAGAAGTTTTGAAGTCTCTTCTTCGGTGAGTCGGTAGACCGGAATTCCTGTCCACACGGCAAGCACTTCAGCGATTGTTTCTTCGTCTACGAGGTCGAATGAAGTACCACCAGCGGCCTTCACTTCAGCGTCGAGTTCGTCACGCTTAGCGACAAGTTCGCGCTCTTGCTCTTCGAGGGCCTTGGCCTGTTCGAGGGCACCTGACTCCATGGCTGCTTCTTTGTCGTTACGAAGTCGAAGAATGTCTTCGTCAATCTTCTTGGCGGCAGGTGGAGCGTCCATGCGACGAATACGAAGGCGACTACCAGCTTCGTCAATAAGGTCAATTGCCTTGTCTGGAAGGAAACGGTCAGCGATGTAGCGATCAGCCAAGTTCGCAGCAGCAATAAGTGCCTGGTCAGTGATCTTTACAGCGTGGAACTCTTCGTACACTTCACGGAGTCCCTTGAGAATTTCAATCGTCATAGCAACTGAAGGTTGGTCAACCTTCACTGGCTGGAAACGTCGCTCAAGTGCAGCATCTTTTTCGATGTACTTGCGGTACTCGTCGATTGTTGTTGCTCCAACAGTCTGGAGCTCACCACGAGCAAGCATTGGCTTCAAGATTGACGCAGCGTCGATGGCGCCTTCTGCAGCACCAGCACCTACGAGTGTGTGAATTTCGTCAATGAACAAAATGATGTCGCCACGGGTGCGAATTTCCTTCAAGACCTTCTTAAGGCGCTCTTCGAAGTCACCGCGATAGCGGCTTCCGGCAACGAGTGCACCAAGGTCAAGGGTGTAGAGCTGCTTGTCAGCCAGCGTCACTGGAACGTTATTGCTAACGATCTTCTGAGCGAGGCCTTCGACGATTGCAGTCTTACCAACACCTGGCTCACCAATGAGTACTGGGTTGTTCTTAGTACGACGAGAAAGAATCTGCATGACGCGCTCAACTTCTTTTTCGCGTCCTACGAGTGGGTCGAGCTTGCCTTCGCGGGCAAGCTGTGTGAGGTTGCGACCGAACTGGTCGAGTACTGCAGATCCGCCCTGGGCATCAACGTCACCAGACTTCTGACTTGAAGATCCCTGCGATGCTCCAGCGTCTTTGCCAGTTTGACCCGACATCATCTGAATTACTTGCGTGCGAACACGAGCCATGTCAGCTCCGAGTTCAGAAAGAACCTGTGCTGCAACTCCGTCACCTTCACGGACAAGTCCGAGCAACATGTGCTCAGTTCCGATGTAGGAGTGACCGAGTTGAAGAGCTTCACGAAGTGAAAGCTCTAGAACCTTCTTGGCGCGAGGGGTAAAAGGAGGAGATCCAGGTGAAGGGTTGGTGTTGGCACCGATTGCTTCTTCAACCTTTTCACGAACGACGTCGTAGGTGACCCCAAGGGCGTCTAGGGCCTTGGCGGCGACTCCCTCACCTTCACGGATAAGTCCAAGCAAGATGTGCTCAGTTCCAATGAAGGCGTGGTTAAGGTCGCGTGCTTCTTCCTGTGCGAGTACTAGGACTCGGCGGGCACGGTCTGTAAAACGTTCGAACAATTGTCTTCCTTTGTATTACTTAATTAGCAGTGTACCGGTGGACCGTGACACTTCAGTCCAGGCCCTTTGACCAGTAGGAATGACCCCTAAGGTGGAAGGGTGAATCCCCACGAGCACCTCCAACTACCGTCCGTAGAAAAGGACCTCGCCCGCCTCGAAACCCTGCTCGCCGAGTCAGTGATCATTGGAGACGCCTACCTCGACTCAGTTACGACACACCTCATCTACGCCGGTGGCAAACGACTTCGCCCACTGCTCTGTGTCTCATCAGCAACTGGTGGATCACGTGAAGCAACAAAAGAAGATCTCCTCGGTGGTGTGGCCCTAGAGCTCATGCATCTTGCATCGCTCTATCACGATGACGTAATGGATGAAGCAGAAGTACGACGCAATGTCGACAGCGTGAACGCACGTTACGGCAACCTCATCGCAATTGTTGCTGGTGACTACCTCATGGCACGTTCTGCAGCAATCGCCGCCAGCCTCGGCGTTGAAGTGGCCGGACTACTTGCTGACACTCTCGCATGGTTGACGCGCGGACAAGTCTCTGAAGTTCGAACATCGTTCTCAGTTGATCGCACCGAAGCTGATTACTACGAAGCGATTGAAGGAAAGACTGCATCACTCATGGCAGCGAGTTGTCGCGTCGGGGCAATCACTGCAGGACTCAGCAAGAAGGAAGCTGATGCACTGAGTGAATACGGACGCTGCTTTGGAATGGTGTATCAACTTCGAGACGACATCCTCGACATGACGGCCACTGACAATCAACTTGGAAAGCCTGCGGGACAAGACCTCGCTGAAGGTGTCTACAACTTGCCAGCCTTGTTCGCACTTCGTGACGTCTCAGTTGGTGAAGAGCTACGAAGCATCCTCGGCGGCCCGCTCGATGAAGCGGACCGTGAGCGAGCTCGCAAACTTGTTGTTGGCACTGACGGTATTTCATACACCGTTAACGCCGCAAATGAATTTTTCCAAAAAGCTAACGAGGCGCTGGAGTCAGTTTCGAGCGAATCACTTCGTAGTGGCTTTTCAGCGCTTCTCGCATCGCTGCTCGAAGATCTTCCTTCGTACTAGTCGCGAAGCGGTTTGAGCGTCGGGAACGCAATCACTTCTCTGATGTTTGATTCATCAGCAATCAACATTGCGAGGCGGTCCATTCCGAGCCCTAGTCCCGCAGTTGGTGGAAGTCCCCACTCGAGCGCCTTGATGTAGTCCTCATCAATTTGCATTGCTTCATCATCACCAGCAGCAGCGAGTCGTGCCTGCTCTTCAAAACGAGCACGCTGATCAACTGGGTCAATAAGTTCACTGAATCCGTTTGAAAGTTCACGACCAGCGGCGTAGGACTCAAAACGCTCCGTGAGCTCTGGGTCATCAGCGCGACGCCTCGAAAGTGGCGACACTTCTACGGGGAAGTCAATTACGAACATTGGATTCCACAGGTTTTCTTCACAGGTGACTTCAAAAAGCTCTGAGAGACAGCGCCCAGCGCCCCATGACGCATGAACCTCAACCCCACGATCGCTCAGCAGTTTCGCTAAGTGTTCACGTGGTGTGTGAACAGAAACTTCTTCACCCACTGCTTCACTCGCGAGAGACGCCATTGTGCGACGTGGCCAAGGGGCGGCGAATGAGAACTCTCGTCCCTGGTAAGTAACTTCAGTGGTTCCAAGAACATCCATTGCAATACCCGCAACCAGTTCTTCAGTGAAACTCATCATGTCTTCGTAGTTCCAATACGCCGCGTAGAGCTCGAGCATGGTGAACTCCGGGTTGTGTCGAGGGCTTACGCCTTCATTTCTAAATACCCGGCCGAGTTCGAACACTCGCTCAAAGCCACCAACAACGAGTCGCTTGAGCCAAAGCTCTGGCGCAATGCGCAAGAAGAACTGACTGTCGAGCGCGTTGTGATGCGTTGAGAATGGTCGTGCCGCAGCGCCCGTAGGAATTGCGTTCAACATTGGTGTTTCTACTTCAACGAAATTTGCGGCCCAGCAACGCTCACGAGCAGAGCGCAACACTTCACTTCGACGAGTGAGTGAGGTGCGAGTTGTGGCGTTAGCCCAGAGGTCTGCTTCACGGTGTCGGTAACGAAGGTCGTAGTCAGTGATTCCGGCCCACTTGTCACCGAAGTTATGCAGTGCTTCAGCGAGGCGTTCCCATGAGGCAACCTTTACTGAAAGTTCTCCACGTTTGGTTCGAACCACTTCACCAGTTACTCCTACCCAGTCACCGAGGTGGAGCTTTGCAAACTCTTCGAATTCTGCAGTGATGGCCGACATAGCGAAGAGTTGAATTTCACCCGTGAGGTCACGCATTGTTGCGAACGCGAGTTTTCCTTGTGTGCGCATCAACATGACACGACCAGCAACTTTTACAACAACGCCCGATTCTTCGCCGTCGCTGAGGTGCGCGTACGTCTCTTGTAGCGGTGCGCAGTGCGCGTTGTGATCAAATTGATACGGGGTTGACACTAATTAGCTCCTGTGTGATTACGTTCATGAACAATACGCAGTCCATGAAGCGTAAGCCACGGTTCGTGGTGCTGTACGTGTTTTGTGTGAGGAGATACCAGTCCCGCTAGTCCGCCGGTGGAAATTACCGTGGCTTCACCTATTTCTTCCTTAATGCGCTCCACCATTCCGTCCACCTGGGCGGCGAAACCGTAGAGAACACCTGACTGGATTGATTCAACAGTTGAGCGTCCAATGACTGAACGAGGTTTCACGAGTTCAACTGATCTCAGAGCTGATGCCTGGGTGTAGAGGGCTTCAAGAGAAATTGCAACACCCGGAGCAATCGCTCCACCCAAGTACTCACCCTTGGCACTAATCACGTCAAAGACGGTCGCCGTTCCCATGTCCACAACAATTGAAGGGCCCGGGTAGAGGTCGTATGCACCAACCGCATCAGCAATACGGTCAGCTCCAACTTCGCGCGGGTTGTCATACAGAATTGGCATGCCAGTTTTTGTCCCAGGTCCAATGACCGTGATGTCAAGATCAGAGAACCAGCGATTCGCCATACGACGAAGTTGTGTTGTCACTGAAGGTGCTGAAGAAGAGATCGCCATTGCAGTTACCGCAGTTCTGAGGTCGAGCCCTTCCAAGTCGAGCAGTTGCGTGAGAATCATTGCGTGCTCATCAGGTGTGCGCTCTGGTGATGTGGAGATGCGCCAGTGAAAAGCCAGACCACGCTCACCTGTTGCCTTGGCAAATCCCATTGCATCTGGAAGTTCCGGGGCATCAGGCCCGAAGAGTCCAATAACGGTTTCTGTATTTCCTACGTCCATTGCTAGCAGCATTAGTTTTTCGCCTTAATAGTTACTGGTCCATTGTCAAGAAGCCGAACACCATCAATTGTTGCAGTGATGATTGCGCGGTATTCACCAGCTTGCGAATCGTCCGCCGGACGAAGTGTGATGTTGTCGACCACTTCGGCGTAAACAATTTCTGCACCACCAGATCGAAGAATGGTGCGCATGCGGTGTCTAAGTTCACTGGCACATTCGACTTCTGCTTGTGCTGCAGCGATGGCTTGTGAGATGCACTTGGCACGGACATGGTCTTCAGGGCTGAGGCGAGCATTTCGACTCGAGAGTGCAAGACCTTCGGCGTCTCTTTTAATTGCGCAGGTCACTATCTCAACGTCGAATGCCAGGTCACGGACCATTTGTCTGATCACTGCAATCTGCTGGAAGTCTTTTTCACCAAAGTATGCACGACATGGTCCAGTAACGGTAAGAAGTTTTGCCACCACACTCGCCACGCCATTGAAGTGTCCCGGGCGGCCTTCTCCTTCGAGAGTGTCACTCACTCCCTTGATGGTTACTTTCGTCGGCGTTGCTTCTGGGTAATCGGGCCACATTTCGTCGAGAGTTGGCTCTACAAGACAGTCCACGCCGTTAGCGAGCGCCACTGCGCGGTCAGCCTCAGGGACGCGAGGGTATGCCTCGTAGTCACTCTTCACACTGAACTGAATTGGATTCAGAAAGATTGTTGCGAGCACAACGTCACCGTTGCTCTTAGCTTTTTGAAAGAGTGAAGCGTGGCCTTCATGAAGTGCACCCATGGTTGGGACAAGCCCAACTCTCCTACCGCTCGCACGTACTTCAGAGGCGTAGTTGCGCCACTCAGCAATTGAACTGAGCAGTTCCATAACTACGCCTTTAGATGTGAGCGACGCTTTTCAGCGAGTTCGAATGCAGCGTTCGCCAAAGCAACGTACGTTGAGCGTTCAGCTTCTGGAAGTGCAGCAAGGTGTGCATCAATAGTTGCCATGTCACCGCGTGACGCAGGACCAGTGAGTGCATCTTGTGGTCCAACTTCTTTCACGTCGCGAAGTGATTGCTCGGCGAGTGGAAGAAAGTCTTCCAGGCTAAGTCCTGCCGCTTCAGCGAGTTCTTTAACGTGACCCATGAGTGCAACGAGGTGATTCGCCGCAACAACAGCAGTTGCGTGATACAGCGTGCGCTGTTCATCACTAAGAGTGATGATGCGACCATTAAGAGCAGTTGCGATTTCGCGAATGCCTTCATCTCCAGCAACGCAGTACGTTGCGCCGTAGAGACGCGCAGCGCCAAGGTCGCCTGAAGGTAGGGCCATCAGTGGATGAATTGAAGCCACACGAGGGTGCTCACCTAGGACACTCAAAGTTCTAGACCCCGCCACGTGAGCGACAATCTGGTTTTCATTGTGAGGAATCTGCAGAGCGATGACGTCAATGAAGTCGTCAGGAACCGTCAACAAGATCACGTCAGGTGCCGAGATGAGATGCAGTTCGTCATGATGAACCAGTTGAACGTCATGGCCAGACGCAGCGAGTGCAGTAGAGAACGATGTGCCAGCGCGGCCAGCACCCACGATTGAAATTTTCATAATGCTCCTGTCCGTTCCAGTCCCTGGCGGGTACCGTTCGGTGTTAGCGCAACATGTCGAGTGTACCTAGTGGCACAACCCTTTCGCGAAAGGAATTAAGCAAATCTTGCGTGACCAGATGAGGAGCTAATTCCTGCAAGGGAATAAGCACAAATGCCCTCTCATACATCCGAGGGTGTGGCACTAAAACATCTGGATTCTCGCTAGTTTCGTCTCCCATCAGCAACACATCAACATCGAGCGTCCTTGGGCCCCAGTGCACTTCCCTAGTCCTCCCACACGCCGCTTCTGCTTCACGAGCTCTGGCTAAGAGATCAAGTGGCGAAGCATCAGTTTGAATTTCTAGAACAAGATTCCAAAAGTCATCTTGAGCGACACCACCAACTGGCTCAGTCTCATAGACCTGTGAAATGCGAAAAGGATCATTACCTCTAACAATTTCTACGCCAGTGCTGAGATGACTGCCCCGGTCTCCCACGTTTGAGCCCAGTGAAAAATAACAGTGGCGCACTACTTACGTTTTCGGGTGCAGCGAACGCCCACGCTCGCAATGTCCTCTGGTACCGGTGGAACAACTTTTTTCACCATCACAGTTACTGAAGTAATGGCAGCGTCGAAGTTAAGAATTTCCGAAGCAACGCGGTCACACAGAGTTTCTAACAACAAGAATTTCCCTTCAACCGCAATTCGCTCTGTGAGCGTTATGAGAAGGGCGTAGTTGGTTGTTTCTTCAATGTCATCTTTTTTTGCAGCTTTTTTAAAAGAACGCTCAATGTCAATATCAAAAACTAAAGGTTGAACTCTTGTGCGCTCTTCTGGAAGTATCCCTACAACTGCATTGACGCGTAGTTCACGCAGTTCAATTACATCGCTCACGCAGGGACCTCGGGTAGATCAAACAACACTGTTCGCCCGTCGGGGCCAATAGAGCGCTTGAAGAGTCGTTCAACAAGTGCGATTGCTTGACTCGTTGTTGGAACTTTCTTGGTCCAGACAAGGTAGCCAGCAATAACGCCGAGTAGTCGGTCAGAAACTTCATCACTGTGTAACAACACCGTCACGTTGTTCTGCATTGACACCGCGAGGTCTTTGTAACAAGCTTCAAGAACTTCACGTTGCTGTGGTCCACCGCGAAGTGCGTAGTGGCTAGCGGTGAGTCCGTGCTCGAAGTACGAACTGAGATTTTGCATAACTGGCAAGATTGAAATAACACGGCCGAAACCCTGGTGCTTTAACCAGAGCAACTCTTCATCACGTCGAACGCGACGGTGCACGGTGGTAGATCCGCCGGGACGTTCAGAAATCGCAAGGATGTTCTTGTACACCCACGTGAAGCTCCGAGGCTCTATGCCTGCTGCCCACTTGCCCCTCACGCCACTACCTCCTGCAGGGGACGAACGAGCAACTCACGTAGTTGCACCGCCGCCTCTGCGTCATGTACTCGCACCATACTGACACCTTTGAGCATCGCCCATGCTTCAGTTGCGATAGAGCCCTCTAGGCGCTCATCAACACTGAGCGAAGTTTTCCCCAAAGATTCGAGGAATCGTTTACGACTCGTGCCCACTAGAACCCCCGCGCCATACTCAGCCGCCATGGAAACAAAGGTCTCAACGTGCGCTAGTAACGCCACATTGTGCTCCACTGTCTTGCCGAAACCAATGCCAGGGTCTAGCCACAGCTGCTCTACCCCCGCGACCTTGGCACGAGTTGCAGCTTGGCGAAGGAATGCCGAGATCTCACCAACAACGTCGTCATACGTCGGATTGACCTGCATGGTCTCAGCGGTTCCCTGGCGATGCATAGCAACGTAGCCAACCCCGAGTTCACCAGCGACCTCAATAAGTGTGCACGAGACATCATTGATCACACTCGCTCCAGCAGCAACCGCTGCTCGAGCAACAACCTCTTTTTGCGTGTCAATGGAAACTGGGCCGAGTGCGCTGAGCGCCTCGATAACAGGAATCACCCGGCGAAGTTCTTCTTCTGGTTCGATGAACAGCGCATTTGGTCGCGTTGATTCTCCACCAACGTCAACAATGTCACAGCCTGCAGCGAACAAACTGCGACCGCGTTCGATTGCTTCGTTCGTAGAAGCAGATCGCGATGCAGGAAAGAATGAGTCCGGTGTGACATTGACAATGCCCATCACCATTGGACTCAACGCCATGTAGACCTTCGCTGATGAATGTACTGCAATGCTTCTGCACGGTACGCAGCATCATCACGGAATACGCCACGAACTGCAGAGGTCACCGTTGTGGCTCCAGCTTTTTTAACTCCACGCATTGACATACAGAAGTGTTCGGCTTCGAGAACGACGATTGAGCCGCGTGGCTTCATTTCTCGTTCCATGGCGTCAATGATCTGTGTTGTCATGCGCTCTTGTACTTGGAGTCGGCGGGCAAAACCTTCTACGAGGCGGGCCATCTTGGAGAGCCCCACAACTTTTCCTTCAGCACCTGGCAGGTAGGCAACGTGAGCGAGTCCAGTGAATGGAACCATGTGGTGTTCACACAGAGTGGTAAAGGGAATGTCTCTTACCATCACCATTTCGTCGTGTCCCGCTTCAAAGTTGGTGCGGAGGTGTTCGCCCGGATCTGCTTCGAGACCTTCAAAGAGCTCGACGTACATTTCAGCAACACGACGTGGCGTTTCTACAAGTCCCTCACGATTTGGATCTTCACCAATCGCTTCGAGGAGTTCTCGGATCAGTTTTTGAACGCGAGGCTGATCAACCATGGTTATGGAGTGCCCGTGAATGTGTAGATTGCGTCGAGGTTGCGGTAGCGCTCGTTCACGTCAAGGCCGTAGCCAACCACGAACTCTGGTGGGATTGAAAAGCCCACGTACTTAAGTTCTTGCTCGACGCGCTGCTCTCCTTCTTTAAGAAGAAGCGCACAAACATCGAGACTGCGGGGGTTACGTGAGCCGAGATACTGGCGAAGGTAGTTAAGCGTTAGTCCTGAGTCAACAACATCTTCAACAATCAGCACGTCACGGTTCGCAATGTCTGCATCAAGGTCTTTAACAATGCGAACAACACCACTGGTCTTGGTGGCTGCACCGTACGAAGACACTGCCATGAAGTCAATCGTGACGGGAAGTTCAATGGCGTGCATGAGTTCGGTCATGAAGTTCGCTGCACCCTTCAACACACAGACCAAAAGTGGTGGGTTGTTGGCGTAATCCTTCGTTATTTGAGCACCAAGCTCTTTAACGCGAGTTTGGATTTCTTTGGCGGATACGACTACTTCGCCAAGTTCGTGCTTTGCCCAATGTGCAGTGAAATCTTCCGAAGAGTGTGGTCCCATGGACTGCCAGCGTAGTTCGTGTGACTAGGTAAGCGTGAGGCGTTGATCTTTTCTAGAAAGACGCCGACCACCCGAGAGCTCCATGGCGGTCGCCTCTCCATTTACTACCGCGATTGCTCGCTCAATCTCGTCGGCGGTTGGTGGATGCCAGAGTCCACCTTCGCCAATTTCACGGAGCTGTACGCGAAGCCACCTACGAAGTCTGGCCTTGGGCCACTTTTGAAGCTCACGACAATCAGCCTCTTCGAGTGACGTGGCGCGGTCATCAAGACTCAGCGCGTCAAGCCAGGTGCGCTCTTCGAACATGATCTTTGCTTGGCGGGCAATGAGTGGCGTGATGTCTCTTCCAGCAATTTCATCCATGAAGGGAAGGAGTTGCTGGCGAACTTGGTTCCTTCGAAAAGCCATGTCGTTGTTTGTTTCGTCAATGACTGGCTGAAAGCCAGAGGTTGCCACAAACGCATGGAGATCACTTCTTCGAACATCGCGCAGTGGTTTGGTGGGGTTATCAATCATTGGAGACATCCCGTCAATCCCTGCACCACGAAGCATGTTTAGTAGCACCGTCTCTGCGAGGTCTTCCATTGTGTGGCCGGTCAAGGCATCACTTGGAAGAACGCCAAAGCGAAGTTCTCTTGCCCGCGCTTCAAAGTTTCCACCACCTTCAACGACAACGTTGTGAAGGATGAACGGAACGTTGAGCTGCGCACAAATTTCCTTTAGATGTTTGGCGTCACTTGTGCTCGTGGGTCTCGCGTGGTGATCAACGTGGTGCACCGTTGGCTTAAGACCGGCTTCAATCGCCAGAAGTAAAAGTCCGAGGGAGTCAGGTCCTCCAGAAACCGCAAGACGAACAGGCGTGCCAGGTTCAGGGAAGTAACAATGCTTAAGAAGTTGCGACGCGTCTTGACTCACAGAGTCAGGTTACGCAAGTACTTCAGTGTCGTCGTGGACAACACCGTGTTCGCGGTCGAACTCTTCATGCTCACGACGCCAGCGTCGCTTACCCCAGCTGAATCCAACCGCCAAGATCACAATGTTTTCGATTGATGAGTAGAAGAGTTCAGCGGTGGCGTGAGGAGCATCAGTAATGAGTCCAACAGTCTTTTGTAGATAGCCAGCTCTGGCGGCCTTTTCACCGATCCATGATGGAGCAAAGATGTGCGCCATTCCTATGACTCCGAACACGGCAAAGACAATGATGAAGGGGACTAACCAGAACCATTTATTTCTAACCATTGTGAATCCATCCTTTTTCCATTGATTGGAATGATTCTAATAACGTTACTTAGAATCATTCCAAGAAGCAAATCCAGACGGGGTACCATTGATCTATGGCCAACACCAGAAATACCGCGCAACGCCGCGAAGTTATCGGTGTACTTGGACGAGTTCAAGGCTTCGTTAGTGCCCAAGACCTGCACGAACTCATCATCAAAGATGGTGGCCAAATATCACTCGCTACGGTCTACACGCAGCTGCGCAAACTCGTTGAATCAAAAGATGTCGACATTGTTATGACCGACCGCGGCGAAAGTTTGTACCGACGTTGTGTCGTCGATGTTCACCACCACCACCTCGCATGTCGCAATTGTGGAGCCACTGTCGAAGTCGATGCGCCTCAACTTGAAAAGTGGGCGAGTGAAATTGCCAGCAAAAACGGATTCAAAGACCTTCGCCACGTCATTGAACTAAATGGAATCTGTCAAAAGTGTCAGTAGCGATAACTCTCACTCCTGAGGTTCGCGGACCACTCAGTGTGTATCCAATCCACTCCGCAAAAAAATTTGGCATCGATGCCTTCGTTACTGATCGTTTTGGCGGCGTTAGTGAAGGGCCATACGATTCACTCAATTTAGGAATCCACGTTGGCGACAATCCTGCTCACGTTGCAGAAAACAGAAAACGAGTTGCTAACGCAATTGGCGCGGAGAATCTCGTCATTGTCAGACAGGTGCACAGCAGCGACGTCGTTAACGCGACCCATGCGCTTACCGATACTGAAGCAGACGGCCTCGTAACTTCAGACAGCGATATCGTGCTCTGCATTCTGGTTGCGGACTGTGTCCCGATTCTTCTCTTCGATAGTTCTTCACACCGATTTGGCGTTGTGCACGCTGGGTGGAAAGGACTCGTCAGTGGCGTCATTGCAAGTGCACTGAAGCATTTCGATACTCCAACTGCAGTTCATGCATTCGTTGGACCATCAATTTCTTTTGAGGGCTACCAAGTTGGACCAGAAGTCGCAGAAGTCTTTGCTCACATTGATGGTGCCACCGTGAGCGATGGTGGCGACCGTTCACGTCTTGACCTTCGATTTGTTGCCAGTCACCAGCTCACAGAAGCTGGACTTAGTGATGAGAACATTGAAATCAGCACGCAAAGCACCGATGGCGGAGAAATCTTCTTTAGTGACCGTGCTCTTCGCCCCTGCGGGCGCTTTGCCCTGATTGCAAAGCGAGCGTCGTAGCATGAATGGTGTCATGAAGAAACGCGCTGAAGCATTTCGCTACGTTCGACTCGAGATTTCTTCGACCTCACTAACGGGCCACTTCGAACTCGATGGCGTTCCTTTTGAAGAAACTGTTACTTTCGAAAACGTTGATGACCTCACTAAGCCCGCGGTTGTTGGCGTTGCCAATCTCTGGTTTTTATTAGCTGGCCTCTCCTATTACAAAGCTGGAGCTGCAAAGACTATTGACCTTGGGACAACTCCGGTTGGTCCTGTAGGCCGAGAGCTTCTAGGTGCCGCGCTCCACGACGGACTAGGCGAATTCTCTTTTAAGAATGAACTGCCTCTAAATGACGTGGTCATAAGTGGTGGTGTCGCTGCGGAGAACTTTGCTCCCTTCACCAACCCTGATCGTGTGCTGATCCCATTTGGTGGCGGCATTGACTCGGTGGTGAGCGTCACGCAACTTAGCCCTCTTCTAGATAAGTCTCTTTTTGTTGTTAGCCCCGTCAGCGGAAGGTTTGCGCCCCTCGAAGAAACAGCATTAGTAACCGGTCTTTCCATCTCGCGTGCCACACGAATCATTGACTCAAAAATTCTTAAAGGAAATGAAAGCTACTTCAATGGTCACGTTCCAGTGACGGCAATGATCACGTTGCTCAGTGTGATTGCTGCCGTGGCATCTGGACGAGGCGGCGTAGTGATGAGTAACGAACATTCATCATCTGCACCCAACTTGAAGTGGAACGGCCAAGACATCAATCACCAGTGGAGTAAGTCGTGGGTCGCAGAACAACTTATTTCTAAAGCAGTGAAGGAACTACTCGGCGATGAATTCGTTGTAGCGAGTTTCTTGCGTGATCGCAGTGAAGTGTGGGTCGCTCAGCAGTTCGCAGATCAGCACAAGTTCTTATCAACATTTAGAAGTTGCAACCGCGCCTTTTCACAAGATGCATCCCAGCGAGCAAAAAACTGGTGTGGTGAATGCGACAAGTGTCTTTTCATCAACTTGATCTTGGCGCCATTCCTCCCTCGCGCAACACTGCGACAAGTCTTTGGCAGTGAACCCCTCAGTGACCCAGAGCGCATTGAGCAACTTCGCGCCCTTGTTGGTATTGGACTCGACCACAAACCCTTTGAATGTGTTGGTGACCCGGATGAGAGTGCTGTCGCACTCGTAAAGGTCAGCCAACTTCGTGACTGGGAAGACGTCGCGCACCTCGCAGAGCTCGCTCATCTCGTCAGTCCAGACCGCAGTTTTGACGAACTACTCGAATCCCAAGGACCCAGCAATGTTCCGGCCCACTGGCTTCGCTGACCTCGCGCAAAAGCGCGTAGGAATTTACGGATACGGCCAAGAAGGGCGTGCCACTGAGCAACTACTCAGTGGCTCATGCGAACTGGTGATTGTCGATGATGACCCTAAGGCCGGAGTCCTCGTAACTAGTAATGGCGGCCTGGAGGAGCTCATGAAGTGTGATGTGGTTTTAAAGAGCCCAGGTGTGCCACGACGCAGCGAGTCTGTTTTGCAGCTCGAAGAGAACAATGTGTACGTCACATCTTCTTTAAACCTTTGGCTGCAACAGGCTGAACGCTCGCGAGTTATTGGCGTTACCGGAACAAAGGGAAAGTCAACAACCACCTCATTGATTGCATTCTTCTTGGAGTGTCTTGGTGAAAAAGCCCAGCGACTCGGCAACATTGGACTCCCCCCATACGACACTTCAGTTGACACGTCATCAGGGTGGCTCGTTGTTGAGATCTCAAGTTTTCAAGCAACCGACCTCGACGTTGCTCCAAAGACAGTTGTTCTTACTTCACTCGGGTCAGACCACATTGACTGGCACGGCTCTCTCGAGCAATACAGGAGCGACAAGCTTCAACTCACCAGAGCAGCCGGAGAGCACACAACATTCGCCCCAGACAACGAAGTGATCCGTTCTGAGTCTTCTCAAATTGGCGGGACGGTTGTCCTTGTCGATTCAGATAACTCTCGACTCACTGAAGAACTGCACTTGCTGGGTGAGCACAGTCACGCCAACGTGGCACTTGCACTTGAAGTCGTTTCAAATGTTACGAACACCCCGCGCAGCGAAGTCCACGCTGCGGTGAGCAGGAATGCAGCGTCTTTTGTTCCTCTCAGTGGTCGCTTAACCCTTGTGGCTGAGAAGAATGGAATCAAGTTCGTCGATGATGGGCTCGCAACATCAGTTCTCCCTGCTGTTGCCGCACTTGAAGTTTTTAAAGACGATGCTCTGGCGTTACTCGTTGGTGGATTTGACCGCGGAATTGATTACCATCCACTCGCCAGTGAACTCGCGCTGCGCTCTAAGCCAACCTTGCTGCTTTCCATGGGCCCTGCAGGCGATCGAATTGTTGAAGAAGTGCTCAAACTGAGCCCGCAAACAATGCATCAGAACTTTGACTCTATGGATGAAGCAGTCAATGCAGGCAAACTCTTTCTTAGCGACGGAGGAGTAGTTCTCCTTTCTCCTGGAGCGCCAAGTTTCGATCGCTATAAAAATTGGGAAGAGCGCGCACAAGATTTCTCACGTGCAGTAAACGCATCTCTGTAGAGATCTTGGAGCCTGAGAGGGGATTCGAACCCCTGACCTACGCATTACGAATGCGTTGCTCTACCAACTGAGCTACCCAGGCGAGAAAAAAATACTAATCGAGAAATTACAACTGCATCAGGGTGAGCATCAAGTCGTTGAGTAACAAACCCTCATCAACATTGAGTGTGAGTAGACGTGACGTCCCAGCAACTGCTTCAATTGCTTTCATTGACGCACCCACGCGATGCTCACCACGAGCGGCGTTTTCTTCAACTTCAACTAAGCCTTCTGTTAGCCGCTCGCGATACGCATTGGTTAGTGCAGTAAAACCGAACTTGAGCTCTTCAATTCGAAAACGACGTTGTTCACGTTTGAACTGTGCTTCAATGTCTTTTCTATTCGCGACAGAACGTTGTCCCATTTCTTTAGCGTTAGCAATAAGCATTTGTAACTCTTCATCTTGCATTACCTGAAGCGGTGCAATCGCTGCGTCAATTGCACTAGTTAGTTCTTCAACCAGAATTGCAGCATCAGAAGTTGAGCCTCGAAGACGATCTGGAATTGTTCGCCACTGTGCGATTCTCTTCGCGAGCTCGGCGTCTCGAACCAAAACTTGTGCGCGGCGAAGATTGCCATTTGCTGCCAGCGCGGCGGTCCGGGCTGCTTGTGGAATTGCACCGTCTCGGATTAGTAGTGCTTCGAGGTCCTCTTCGCTAAGGCTCTTGAGTTTGATTTCAACACATCTCGACATAATGGTGGTGAGTTGTTCCGGTAAGTCTTCTGCCGTGAGAAGAAAAATTGTCTTCTGTGGAGGTTCTTCTAAAGATTTAAGAAGTGCCGACGCTGAAGGCGAGGCGCCAGTTGTCGTTAGTTCCACATCTTCAATGACAACAATCTGGTAGCCGCCACCAATTGGTCGACGTCGAGAAATACGTTCTGCTTCTCGTAGTTCATCAATTCGCCATGAAATACCAGTTCGCTCAGCGAAGTGAACATCTGTGTCAAGTTCACCGAGCGCAAGCCTGCAGGTTTCACACGATCCACATCCATGGTTTTCACACTGGAGTGCGGCACTAAATGTGACTACAACGTCATGAAGCCCTGAACCAACTGGGCCGGAGAACAAATAAGCATGAACTGGGTTACGGGCATATTGGCGCATTGCCGTTACGGCACTGTCTTGTCCAACTATGCGATCAAAAACGTCAGTCATCTCACCAAGGTAATGCGGCGAGGCGCTCATCAATCAGCGCAGCAACTTCTGCCTCTGATTTCGTGCCATCTACAACAAACCACTCAACACCGTCAGTCTTTGCTAGTTCCAAATAACCACTGCGGACTCGGTTGTGAAAATCAATGTCGGAAGACTCAAATCGGTCTTTGGCATTTCGTTCGCGTCGTTCATTAGCAACGTCAACTGGGAGATCAATAAGAATCGTTAGCTGCGGCAAGCAGTCACCAATGGCTAGTTGTGTCGCGGCACGCAGTTGCGAGATATCCACACCGCGTCCATACCCTTGGTACGCAAGAGTTGATGCATAGAAACGATCCGCAACGACACTCTTTCCACTTTCAAGTGTCGGCTTTATGAGAGTGTCGACGTGGTGCGAGCGGTCTGCGGTCATCAGCAGTGCTTCTGTTTCCGGCTTCATTGGTGTTGCTGCATCGAGCAGCCAGCGACGAAGATCTTTTCCAACCGCAGTGTCACCAGGTTCAAATGTAAAGAGCGCATCGCGTTCTTTGGCAATGCGCTTGGCCTGCGTTGATTTACCACTCGCGTCGATACCTTCAAACACGAGGAAGATCCCTCGAGCCATTATTCGTCGTCCGACTTGGCGGTTTGAGCGAGCGCAGCGTTTACTTTTGCGCCCTTCGCTACAGCTTCACGCTTTGCAGCCCCTGCAGTTTTCTTAGCAGTTGCTTTTTTAGCTGGCTTCTTGGCTACTTTCTTGGCAGTCTTTTTCGCAGCCTTACGTGGTCGAGCAGTAGAAGGATCAGCGTTACGTCGTTCAGCAAGAAGTTCGCATGCACGATCGAGTGAAATCGTTTCTGGCGTATCGCCGAGTCGAAGTGTGGCGTTCACTTCCCCGTCGGTTACATAGAGTCCGAACTTTCCGTTCTTCACAACTACGTTGCGCTTAGTAACTGGGTCCTCACCAAGATCCTTCAACGGCCCAGCCGCGGCCCTGCGACCACGTTGCTTGGGTTGTGCCAAGAGTGCCAGTGCACCAGCAAGGTCAATCTCAAAGATTTGATCCTCTGATTCCAGCGAACGAGTTTCTTTGCCCCACGTAATGTACGGACCGTAGCGACCGTTCTGCACCAAGATCGGATCGCCGCCCTCTGGGTGATCACCAATTGTGCGAGGAAGAGACAGGATTTTCTTGGCGTCTTCCAGGGTCATGTCTTCGAGCGTCATTGTTGTGAAGAGAGAAGCAGTCTTTGGCTTCTCCTTCGGATTCGTCATTTCTCCGACTTGAACGTACGGGCCGTAGCGACCAGCCTTAAGGAAAATAGGCAGTCCGGTCTCGTCATCAGTTCCGAGTTCACGGTCGTTGCTTGGTGCAGCGAGCAAAGCTAACGCGTGTTCAACCGTGAGTGAGTCCGGTTCCGTCGCTTCAGGAATTGATGCTTTGTCTTCACCGTGAATGAGGTACGGGCCGTAGCGACCTGAGCGAACTGAAACCTCAACACCATCTGGTGCAACACCAAGCTGGATTGAGTTAATCGCGGCGAAGTCGAACTCATGCTTGGTCTGAGTCATGTGCTCGAGACCCATCTTTGCGAGCTCTGTTGTGGCTGCAGGGTTCCCGAAGTAAAACTTCTCGAGCCACGGAACGAGGTCTTGCGTTCCTTGGGCGATTTCGTCGAGCTGGTCTTCCATCGCTGCAGTGAACTGGTAGTCCACGAGGTCAGAGAAGTACGTCTGCAGCAAGTTCACAACTGCGAACGCGCGATATGCAGGAACGAGCGACTTGCCCTTCTTCCATACGTAGCCGCGACGGTCAATGGTCTTCATGACTGATGCGTAGGTAGATGGACGACCGATGCCGAGTTCTTCCATCTTCTTAATCAGCGTCGCTTCTGAATAACGGTCCGGCGGTTGTGTGTCGTGGCCCTTTGCTTCAGCACTCACTACTGGAACAACTTCTCCTTCGCTGAGTGGAGGAAGGATGCGCTCTTGATCTGCGAGCTCTGCTTCTGGGTCATCCATGCCTTCTACGTAGGCACGACGGAAACCTGGGAACTCAATACGAAGTCCAGTAGCGCTGAGCCCTGCTTCTACGTCACCGCTAAAACCAGTGATTCCAGACAGTGTCGTTGTGAGACGCACTTTGTCCTGAGTTAATTTCGCGTCAACCATTTGAGAAGCAATGGTGCGCTTCCAAATGAGGTCGTACACCATGAGTTCATCGCCGCCGAGTGAGCTCTGTGCTTCATCGAGTGTTTTGAAAGTTTCCCCAGCTGGGCGAATCGCTTCGTGAGCTTCCTGGGCGTTTTTTACCTTGCGGTCATAACGACGTGGAACGTCAGAAACGTAGTCATCACCAAACATTGAAGCGGCCATTGAGCGTGCTGCGTTGATGGCTTCGTCAGACAACGTTGTCGAGTCAGTACGCATGTAGGTAATCCAACCTTGTTCGTAGAGACGCTGTGCTGCACGCATGGTGCGCTCTGGGTCAAAACGAAGTTTGCGACTTGCTTCAATCTGAAGCGATGAAGTCATGAATGGTGGTTGAGGTTTTTGCGTACGAGGAGTTGATGCAATCGAAGTGATAGAAATTTTCGCGCCAATTAGTTTTTCTGCGATCGAGTCAACTGATGACTGCGTGAGAACTTCAACTGGATTCTTTGAATCAAGTTGTCCGAGGGAGTCAAAGTTCTTTCCTGTAGCAAGTGCCGCACCATTAATTGATTCGAGCGTGGCGTCAAATGTTGCACTCTTCGCGTTAAGAACTGCCGTTACGTCAAACCATGTCGCTGATCTAAACGCCATGCGCTCTCGTTCGCGCTCACACACCAGCTTGATGGCAACCGACTGCACTCGCCCAGCAGACCTGGCCTTGTCGACTGCACGCCATAGAACTGGAGATACTTCGTAGCCCACGAGTCGGTCCAGAAAGCGTCGGCCTTCTTGCGCATCAACGAGTTTCATGTTGATTTCTCGGGTCTCAGATACCGCCTTCGCAATTGCGGCGGGAGTGATTTCGTGAAAGACCATTCGCTTTACTGGAATCTTCGGATTCAGTACTTCCACGAGGTGCCAGGCAATCGCCTCTCCTTCGCGGTCTTCATCACTTGCTAGGTAGACCTCGTCTACCTCTTTCAGAGCGGCCTTTAATTCAGCCACAATTTTTTTCCGGTCGCTTGAAATCACGTACACCGGCTTGAAGTGGTCAGTTACGTTAATTCCGAGTCGTGCCCACTTTTCGCCCTTTACAGAAGCAGGAATGTCCGCAGCGCTCTGGGGAAGGTCTCGAATGTGTCCGATTGAAGGCTTGACGATGTAATCAGGTCCGAGCATGCCCTGAATACGGGTTGCTTTTGCTACTGATTCAACAATCACTAGCGCTCGTGCCATGCTCACCACCTTTCACCTATTAATAGGGGTCGACCTCTACGAAGAAGTAACGCCTTACAAGATAGGCAAGGTTAGAGGCCCCCTCGTTACATACCTCTAAGGAAGAAGACGTCTTCGAGCACAAATCACTAGACGATTACTGATAAATCGTTGGACAATAAATTTTTTGCGAACCACTGGCCGAGTGGTCCTTATTCGTCACTTTCGTGCGTTGCAACGATTTCATACTCTGGATTGAGAATGACTGCTTCACGGTGCAGTGAAGTCACTGTTCCCTTAATAATCAGTCGTGTTCCACGCTCGATTCCAGGTACTTCTGTGCGGCCTTGGAAAACAATTGTGACTGAGCCAGAGTTATCAGCGATTGTGCAACGTAGTTCTTGGCCACCGTTCTCATGGGTGACTGTCATGCCTCGTACACGACCAGCAATCTCTGCTCGCTGTCGGTCCTTAAGCCCACCAATTGGGAATGCACCGCTTGAGCGTTCAGCGAGCTTTACGTCAGCTTCAAGATGAGCATCTTCACGAACACCACCACGAGTAACTATGTCACTCATTGGTTTTTCTTCTACTTCACCTTTGACCGGCTTAGATCTTCCGACTCGGTACGGAATGATTGTCGCGGCAGTCCTAGGCACTTGCATGACAGCCGCAGAAATACTGTCAGCAGTTCGGTCGTGCAACAACCGCTGCAAGCGTGAAACGAATCCTCGACGTGGCAAGATCACCATACAGAACACATCGGGGTCTCGAACTATGTCAGCTACGAGCTCGAGCGCCGCCTTATCAACGCGTCGGTCTTCACATTCGACAATTTCTAAATTAATGTCCGACGAAGCCGTTCCTTCAGCGCCCCATGCATCTTCAAGCCGCTTGGTGACAATCGGGTCAATGTCAAAGTGAACTGCACGAATTGAATAAGGGTTCAGAGTTCGACAGTACTGAAGAGCACGCTCAGACACAGCATCGTACGTGTCAACTAGCACTACGACTCGATTCATTCGAATGGTTGAAGAACCGCTTTGCGTTGAAGCAGCGAACGCCTTTTCCTCACGTTCATATTGACGATTAAATCGGATCAACATGTAATACATCAGCGGTCCAACTATGGCAATCAGCCATGCTCCTTCAGTGAACTTTGCTGTCAGAAAAACAAGAACCACCAGTGCGGTAACCAATGCCGAGAAGCCGTTGACAGCGACTCCGAGACGCCACTTGCCTACTTTTTCGCTGAGGTGACGCTTCACCATTCCTGCCCCGGCCATTGTGAATCCAGTGAACACACCTACGGCATAGAGCGCAATGAGCGCATTCACTTTGGCGTCAAAAGCAATGATGAGAGTCAGTGAAATTACACCCAGCAGAATGATGCCGTTTGAAAACGCCAAACGGTGACCACGCTTCGTGAGTTGGCGTGGAAGGTAGTTGTCGGTCGCTACGTAGTTGGCAAGGAACGGAAAGCCATTGAATGAAGTGTTTCCACCGGTGTAAAGAATCAAAAGGGTTGCGAACTGCACCATGTAGAAAACAAAACGGCCAAAATGACTTGTTCCAAACACTGCTCCAACGAGCTGACTCACCACAGTTGGGGTGCCTGCATCGTAGGGCATTGCATGAGTCCACGAGGCCAGCAATGTTGTTCCGAGCAATAGGAATCCGAGAATGATTGACATAAGCACAAGGGTTTTACGTGCGTTTACTGATTCAGGCCGACGGAAACTCTGCACGCCATTAGAAATGGCTTCAAGTCCAGTTAGTGAAGCCCCGCCATTTGCATAAGCGCGAAGCAGCGTTAAAAATGCGAGTCCCATCAAGATGCCGGTTCCCTTTTGACCAAGGTGATGGCCGACGATGAGGTTTGACATTGGCATAGGAATACGGTGCAGGTCGCCTGCAAACTTCTTGTAGTAACCAACAATGATGGTTGAGCCCAACATTGCAACATAAAAATAGGTTGGAAATGCAAAATAGCTTCCAGCTTCTTTTAGTCCACGAAGGTTTCCAAATATCAGTAGCAGCACGACACCAATAGTGATTATGAGTGTGTACGGCGTCAGCGAAGGGACGGCGCTCGTAAGAGCAGCGGTACCCGCCGCACACTGCACAGCGACCGTAACGGTGTAGTCAATGAGTAATGCCACAGCAGCGATCTGTGCAATTTTCGGACCGAAGTTGTCACGAGCTACGACGTACGACCCACCTGCTTGGGTGTAGTACTTGATTACGTCCAAGTAAGAACTAGCGACAAAGAATAAAACACCAATAATGACAAACATGATTGGAACAACTAGCGCAAAAGCCGCCAGACCAATAAATGGGGTCATCTGAGTGAGGATCTCTTCGGTGCCGTAGGCAGAAGAAGAAATGCAGTCAGGAGCAAGAACGCCAAGTGCGATAAAGCGATTTAGCCTCTCACCACTTAACTGCTCAGTGACGTACGGCTTGCCCAGAAGTATGCGCTTGAGTCGGTAGCCAAATGATTCTGGGTACACCGTTGAAATGTTCGCGTGCGACGTCAGTACCGGAGCATTCTTAGCAATTTGCTTATCGGCTTCAGACACCTGAACAACACTAGTGACATAAAGGTAAATTCACAATGTTTTCAGGCATTCTCTTGCTTAACCCCTAGCAACTGTGCTCTTATAGGTAGGTGCATATTGTCGTTGTCGGCTGCGGCCGTGTGGGTTCTGGGCTGGCGATGCAGCTTTCAGAAGAAGGACACTCTGTTGTTGTCATTGACAAGAACCGTGATGCTTTTCGTCGACTAACTCGATTTAGCGGTAAGACACTGGTCGGATCTGGTTTTGACCGTGACATCTTGTTTCAGGCCGATGCCAATAACGCTGACGCATTAGCGGCCGTGACCAATGGAGATAACACCAATATCCTCTGTGCTCGCATTGCTCGCGACAACTACCAAATCAAGAATGTTGTCGCCCGTATCTACGACCCAGCCAGAGCAGGAATTTACATGAAGCTCGGGATCCCTACCGTCGCAACCTCACTTTGGACCACAGAACAAGTCAAGCGTTGGATGGTTCCAAACAACGAAAAAATTGAGTGGAGCAGCGACATTGGTGGTCTTCACATTGTGGAACGCATTGTTCCTGACGGACTTGCTGGTCGTCCACTTTCATCATTCAACGTAGGAAGTTCAGTTCGCGTTGTTGGCCTCGTACGGGCTGGAGCTGGGCGAGTAAACATTGATGATCTGTTTGCGCAAGAAGACGACATTCTCGAATTCCTCGTGAACACTGAGGGCCTCGAAGACTTACAGTCGCTATTGCAAGGTAGTAAATAATGCGAGTTGTTATTGCTGGTGGCGGGTCAGTCGGAACTGCGATTGCGCTAGACCTGACCGATAGAAATCACGACGTTACCTTGATGGAGCAGAACACTGGTTTCGCAGAAAAGCTAAAAACGCAACATCCTGGCCTCAATGTGGTTGCTGCAGACGCATGTGAATATGCCTCACTCAGCGCTGCGGATCTTCGATCGGCCGATGTCGTAATTGCTGCAACTGGCGATGACGAAGACAACTTGGTAATTAGCTGGCTTGCAAAGCAGGAGTTCGCTGTTCCACGAGTCATTACACGTATAAACAACTCGCGCAATGCATGGCTCTTTAACGAAGCGTGGGGAGTTGATGTTTCCGTTTCAACACCTGCGCTCATTACGTCCCTTGTTGATGAGGCTGTAGAAGTTGGATCAATCATTAACTTGATGGACCTGGCACATGGCAAAATGCGCCTCATCGAAGTTACCCTCGCCTCAACCGCACCTGCAGTGCTCCTCGATCAATCACTTGAAGATCTTCGACTTGATGGTGCCGTTCGCGTCGTTGCGGTCATCAGAAATGACCAGCCAATGGTGCCAACACCAAGCATGCACTTTTTGGAGCATGACCATGTCATTCTTATTACGCGTGAAGACGCTACCCACGAGTGCTCCGCCGCATTTGTTGGCTAATTCTTTTTAATACTTTTCAGTAACTTGGCTAAAGAGGCCTAGCATTAGAGACGTGCGTGCAGCTTTCTTCGATCTCGATAAGACAGTTATTGCCAAGTCATCTCTGGTCGCACTCGGCCCCGAGTTTCACGCTCGTGGAATGCTTCGACGCAGAACGCTTGCGTGGGGTGTTATCAGCCAGATGCTCTTCTTGCGATTTGGTGCTGATGAAGAGAAGCTGACCAAGATTCGAGAATCAGTTCTAAAAGTCACTAAGGGCTGGGATTCGAACGAAATCCGTGAGCTCGTTGCAGAAACTATTACCGAGCTCATTGAGCCACTTATTTACGCAGAAGCGCTGGAACTCATTGATCATCACTTAGGCCAAGGCGACGAAGTTTGGCTGGTAAGCATGTCGCCAGCCGAAATTGTTGAACCTTTCGCAGAACTCCTTGGAATTACCGGAGCAATTGCATCCAAAGCAAAGATTGATGCGCAGGGAAAGTTCACCGGTGAGATGGAGTTTTTTGCCCAGGGCGAAAACAAAGCGAAAGCGATCCGTGAACTCGCAGAAAAGCGCGGCATCGACCTGGCTGAATCATTCTCATATTCAGATTCGTCAACGGACATTCCAATGCTCGAAGTTGTGGGCCACGCCTTTGCGGTAAACCCAGATAAAGAGCTCTCTAAGACAGCGCATGAAAAAGAATGGCCTATTCTCAGCTTCTCGCACCCGGTTCGTGCGCATGACCGTCACAAGTCACACACACCATTCTTTGTGAGTGCAATTGTTCTTGGTGGATTCGCCCTTGTTGGGCGACGAAAGATGAGAAAGCGCTAGAGCGTAAGAAGGTCGCGAGCACCGGTGTCTGATGACGGGTGGCGCAACTTACTCATGGCGCGAGCTTCGATTTGGCGAATGCGCTCACGCGTCAAGTTCATTTCAGCGCCCACATCTTCGAGGGTACGGATTTCTCCAGCACCATCAAGTCCGAAACGCATGCGAAGAATCTTCTGTTCACGCTCGTCGAGTGGCATCAACAACTTCTCAATCGCTGCTGGCATCATCTTCACTGCAGCAACATCGAACGGTGACTCGGCTGAACGGTCTTCAACAACGTCACCAAGTTCTGCGTCACCATCTTCACGAAGTGGCTCTGACAGCGAAATTGGTTCCGAGCGGAAACGAAGTGCTTCGATCAACTTGTCTTCAGGCATTTCACACTCATCACAAAGTTCCTTGATGGTTGGTGGACGACCGAACTTAAGTTCAAGGCGTGACTGGGCCTTTTGAACACGTGCGAGTGTGTCACCAGCGTGAACCGGTAGACGAATGGTGCGACCAGTATTTGCAATACCGCGAGTAATTGCCTGGCGAATCCACCACGTTGCGTAAGTTGAGAATTTGAATCCCTTGCGCCAGTCGAACTTCTCAACGGCGTGCATCAGACCAAGGTTTCCTTCTTGAATCAGGTCAAGAAGTGGAAGACCAGATGCCTGGTACTTCTTCGCAATAGAAACAACGAGTCGAAGGTTTGACTGTACGAAGTCACGTTCTGCAGTTTCTCCACGGTGCACTGCACGCTTCAGTGCGAGCTTGTTGCTTGGGGTGATCTTTATTTTCTTGTCATTCTCGGCGGCTTCAATCTGAGCCTTCGCTTCGCGACCTTCTTCAATAGTCTGAGCGAGGTGTACTTCGTCGTCCTTGGTTAGAAGGGTGTACTGACCAATGTCTGAGAGGTAGAGACGTACAAGGTCTTCGTCATCTCTATCTACGCGATCCTTAGCCATAATGCCCCCCTACTGCTTTGCGGTGAATTCCGTACTACTAGTTATACGGCGGTAGGTAACTTAGCGGGAAAAGCCTTGAAAACAAACAGTTCTGGCCAACTGGGCCAAAAACTACATTTTCTCCGGGCGAAAGGCATTGGTAATGGGCATGCGACGGTCTCGACCGAAGGCCTTCTTCGAAATTCGAACACCCGGTGGCATCTGACGACGCTTGTATTCACTCAAGTCAACAAGACGAGTGATGCGAAGCACCAGTGCTTCATCGTGTCCACGAGCGATGAGTTGTTCTGCGGTTACGTCTTCTTCCACGTAAAGCTCTAGAAGTGGATCGAGTTCTTCGTACGCCGGTAGTGATTGATCATCACGCTGATCTGGTCGTAGTTCTGCAGATGGAGCTTTGGTGAGCACCGTGACGGGAATTGGCTCTGGGTCACCGTCTTGCACTGCTTTTTCATTTCGGTAACGACACAGCTCGTAGACAAGCGTCTTTGGAACGTCTTTGATAACTGCAAAACCACCCGCCGAGTCACCGTACAGCGTTGAGTAGCCCGTCGCCATTTCTGACTTGTTCCCGGTTGTTAGAACAATTGCCCCCGTGGCATTTGAAATTGCCATCAGCAACACACCGCGAATTCGAGACTGCAAGTTTTCATCAGTGAGGCCAACCGGCTCGCCTAAGAGAACATCAAACAATGTTCCAGAGAATGCTTGGTGCGCAGATTCAATTGGCAGCGTCGTGATGTCAATGTCGAGTCTGCGCGCCAGTTCTTCCGCATCGCCGATTGAGTGATCTGATGAATAACGACTCGGCATTGTGAACCCACGCACTGATGAAGAGCCCACTGCGTCGACCGCGATAGTTGCAACGAGAGAAGAGTCAACACCACCAGAGAGTCCAAGGATCGCCGTTTTGAAACCGTTCTTTCGAAGATAGTCACGAGTTCCCATGACGAGTGCGTCATAGATCTCTTCAATTTCTGGCAGCGGGTCAATGATGTAGTTAACGTTCATGCCTTTAACTGAACTGTCGTAGCTCGTCTCGAACATTGCCCCAACAGTGCTCTCAGCCGCTTCCACGTCGACGACGAGCAATTCTTCACTGAATGCGCTGGCGCGGGCAATGACATCACCCTTGGCATTAACAACAAGGCTCTGTCCATCAAAGACAAGTTCATCTTGTCCACCCACGAGGTTGACAAAAGCAATCGGACACCCTGTTTCAAGTGCTCGTTCGCGCAGCATTACTTCACGCTCTTCACGGCGCCCCCTCGCATATGGAGAGGCATTCGATACAAGCAACAGCGTCGCGCCCTGCTTAGCGAGCTCTAAGGCTGGTCCATTAGTGGTCCAAATGTCTTCACAGATCAGTAAGCCAACTGCAATTGAGTTCACGTTGATAATTGTGTGTTCACCAACGCCAGGGTGAAAGTAACGAAGTTCATCAAAGACGTCGTAGTTAGGGAGCAGTCGTTTCGTTGCGGTAGCAACAACTCCGTTCTCTGTCACACAGACAAGACCATTACCGATGTGCTTGCGAGAAGTCTCTTGAAAACCAGGTCGCGCAACGTCTCGTCCGTCAGTTGAAGGAGCAAGTGCAACACCCGGGTCATCTTCACCCACAACTGTGCCCACCAACACCGGTGGCATGTTCTTTTGAGCTGCAATTTCTTTCAGTGACTGTTTGGTCGCGTGATTGAATCCCTCTTTTAGAAGAAGGTCTTCGGGTGGATACCCGGTGAGCGAGAGCTCTGGGGTTAATACGAGATCTGCCTGAACACTGGCGGCCTGGGTCCTGAATCGACTGATTGTTTCCACGTTTTGCGTGAAACCGCCCACTACAGCGTTCATTTGGGCCAGAGCTAGTCGAATGACGGGCACCCCTTGAGCCTACCGGGGTCTCGGAGACCTCAAATTTTGTCTCCTTATTAATGCGGCGTTAACAGAAGGCGTAGTTGGACAAGGCGCCAGCCATAAGAATAAAGTGCATCCTGCGAAGCACGCAGATTTTTACTGAAGGAGCTACCTTGGCTTACCAGGCTGAATACATCTGGATTGACGGAACTCAACCAACTAACAAGTTGCGCAGCAAGACAAAAATTGTTGCTGACGGCAAGAAGCCACCAGTATGGGGCTTTGACGGTTCATCAACCAACCAGGCTGCTGGTCACTTTTCTGACTGTGTACTGATCCCTGTTTGGCAGTGCCCAGACCCACTTCGCGGTCCTAATGACATTTTGGTTATGTGCGAAGTAATGAACGCTGACATGACACCACACGAAACTAACCACCGCGCCAAGGCCGTTGAGGTTGCAAAGAAGTACGCAGACCAAGAGCCAATGTTCGGTATCGAGCAGGAGTACACCTTCTTCCAAGACGAGCGTCCATACGGATGGCCTGAAGTTGGCTACCCAGCGCCACAGGGTCCTTACTACTGCGGTGTTGGTGGATCAAAGATGCCTGGTCGTGACATTGTTGAAGCGCACACACTTGCGTGCCTTCGTGCCGGAATTGGCATCGAAGGAACAAACGCTGAAGTGATGATGGGCCAATGGGAATTCCAGGTTGGAATTCTTGATGCCGTAGAAGTTGGTGACCAGCTCTGGGTTGCTCGTTGGCTTCTTGAGCGCATTGCTGAAGAGTTCGACGTTGAAGTCAGCTTCGCTGCAAAGCCAATCAAGGGTGACTGGAACGGAGCTGGTGCACACACCAACTTCTCAACCAAGGCCATGCGCGCACCTGGCGGCTGGGACGCAATCATTGCTGGTTGCGAAGCACTCGGCACACGCGTGAAGGAACACATCGATGCCTATGGTGACGGCATCAAGGACCGTCTCACAGGCGCACACGAAACTGCTCCATGGAACAAGTTCTCGTACGGTATTTCAAACCGCGCAGCGTCAATCCGTATCCCTGGTGGTGTGGCTCGTGACAAGCGTGGATACCTCGAAGACCGTCGTCCTAACGCCAACATCGACCCTTACCTCGTTTCATCAGTGATGGTGGAAACCATCTGTGGTGCAGCAGCCAAGGGCAAGAAGTCTGGCGCGAAGACAACCGCTAAGAAGACTGCAGCAAAGAAGCGTGGCGCAACTAAGAAGGCCGCGAAGAAGTCTCCTGCAAAGAAGACGCCAGCACGCAAGCCAGCCAAGAAGGCTGCAAAGCGTCGTTAAGCATTTCTAAGAAGCCCGCCGCGAATCTGCGGCGGGCTTCTTTGTTTCTATGGCCAAATTTGGCCCCTACGAAATGGTGAGAGAATGGCTTCTATGCAAAGTCAGTCACAGTACGTACTTCGCACCGTCGAAGAGCGAGGCGTTCGCTTCGTCCAGCTCTGGTTCACTGACGTGCTCGGTCGACACAAGGCCTTTCACGTCACACCAGCAGAGCTCGAAGATGCCCTCGAACAGGGAATGACCTTTGACGGCAGTGCCATTGACGGCTTCTCTCGCACATCAGAATCAGACGTGCTCGCACGACCTGACCTCACCACGTTTCAGCTGCTCCCTTGGTACGAAGAAGGGGCCGGGATTGCTCGCGTGTTCTGTGACATTGTCAACATTGACGGAACACCATTTGATGGTTGCCCACGCCAGCAGCTTCGTCGTGTTCTTAAAGGTGCACACGAACAGGGCTACACCTTTTACGTCGCTCCTGAAATTGAATACTTCTATTTCAAGGACCTCGATCCTCTAAAGACTCCTCAGCCAATCGACACCGGAAGTTACTTCGATCTTCTCCCTGACGACACTGCAAGTCAGATTCGCCGTCGCACGGTGCTCATCTTGGAAGAGATGGGTATTGGTGTTGAACACGCGCAGCACGAAGACGCACCAGGTCAGCACGAAATTGATCTTCGCTACACCGACGCTCTAACAATGGCTGACACCGTAATGAGTGTGCGCCACGTTGTGAAAGACATCGCTCGACAAGCTGGAGTTTCTGCAAGTTTCATGCCTAAGCCGCTGGCTGGCGTGCAGGGATCTGGAATGCACACTCACCTCTCGCTATGGAGAGATGAGAAGAATGCCTTCATTGGTGACGGCCCCTACGGTCTTAGTGACACCGCACAGAAGTTCATTGCTGGGCTCGTGCACCACGCGCCTGAGATCACCGCAATTACTAATCAGTGGGTGAACTCTTACAAGAGACTTATCCCCGCTGGTGAAGCACCAGTTGGAGCAGAGTGGGCTCGCCACAAAGCAGACGCACTCGTTCGAGTTCCATCGGTGAAGCCTGGGCGCATTGACTCAACACGAATTGAGTACCGTGCACCAGATCCTTCAGCGAATCCATACCTCGCGTTCGCCGTGATTCTCGCTGCTGGACTACGTGGAGTGAACGGAAGCTACGAACTCCCTGCAGAAGGTCAGCGCATGGCCCCTCTTCCTCAATCACTGGCCCAAGCTGTTGATCTCATGGAGAACTCAGAACTTCTTCACGAAACACTTGGTGAACACCAGGTTGAGTGGTTCCTACGCAACAAGCGTGCGGAATGGGATTCATACCGCGAACAAGTCACCGCATTCGAACTCGAGCGCTACCTACCTCTGCTGTGAGCATCGATATTGTCCTCTGCGTGCCCTCATGTGAAGGGCCGGTCAAAAAGGCCTTTGAAGTCACCGGAGTAACTCCTGCGATTTCAACCAGTGGACGTCTCAATGAAATCAGCGCTCTAGAGCCGGGTGATGGTTTTTCTGGTGCTGTAATTAACGCCTCAGCTTTTCCATTCAGTGATGCCATGGGCCTTTGTCGCCAGCTTCGCGCACGTGAACGAAGTGTTGGACCAATCATCTTGCTCCTTGATCACTACCAACTCGATGATCTCACATTTCGTGAAAACCTCTTCGATGACTTCGTTGTGGGTCCATTTGATGTGAGTGAGCTCGCCACCCGACTTCGCCACCGACTTCGACGCGCCGGAAACGAAAGTGTTGCTCCACGCATTGAGCATGGTGTGCTCTCAATGAACCTTGAGACATACCAAGCATCAATTGATGGCCGGGTAATGGACCTCACGTACATGGAGTATGAACTACTTCGTTTTCTGGCAACAAACCCGAACCGGGTGTTTACGCGTGAAACCTTGCTCAGCCGTGTGTGGGGTTACGAATACTACGGAGGAGCACGCACCGTTGACGTCCACGTGCGACGTCTTCGTGCAAAGTTGGGTGAAGAACACGCACATTTGATCGCGACGGTGCGCTCAGTTGGTTACAAATTCGGAACGCTCGGAGAGCGCGACAGTAACTAGTTCTTTGGAGCGTATGCCCAGAGTTCAACTTCAGCAGTTGCGCCACCAAAAGGCAATGCAGCAACTCCGATTGTTGACCTGGTTGGACGTGGTGGATTGAAGTTTTCAACCCACACATCGTTGCAAGCAGCAAAGTCATTTACGTCAGTCAAAAACAACGTGCCCTTCACAACTTGATTAAACGTCACGCCTTCAGCTGCAAGAAGCTGGCGAGCATTTTCAAGTGCTTGGCGAAGTTGTGCTGCGGCGCCACCAGAAACGAGCGTTGGCGTTGCTTCACCAGGAAGCATTCCTAGCTGTCCAGAAAGAATTACAAAGTCACCGGCACGTCGTGACGGAGAGTACGGCCCTAGAGGTGTGCTCACTGGGTGGCTCAGCTAAATGAGTTGCCGCAACCACATGACTTCGTGGCATTTGGATTGGTGATGTGAAAACCAGCACCTTGGAGTCCGTCAGAGAAGTCAAGTGTTGAACCGTTGAGCAGTTCTGCGCTCTGAGGGTCAACAACAACCTTTACATCACCGAATTCACGAAGTACATCGTCTTGTGCGAATTCAGAGTCGAAGAACATGTCGTAGTTAAAACCAGCACAGCCACCAGGCTTCACAGAAACGCGCAGCGCGAGTACTTCGTCCGCAGCTTCAGCAGCGATGAGCTCAGCAACCTTGACAATCGCAACGTCGGTCAGTGTGATCGGGTTAGTTGCCTTTTTCTTCAGATCTACGTTTGTTGTAGTGGCGTTTGACATGTCACTCCTTTAAATAAGTGTTCCCTCCATAGTAGTAAGGGAATTGACCTTTGAACACCCCTTATTTAAAGGGCATTAGCGTTAAGGCATGGAACAAAGCGACCAGATACGAGAACGCCTCACCCGAGTTCTTGACCCCGAACTCGGTGCATCGATTGTTGAACTCGGGATGGTTGGCGAGATTCGAATTGAAAACGCCACCGCATTTGTCAACGTCGCCCTGACAACTTCTGGTTGCCCACTTCGCTCACAGATCGAGCGAGACGTAAAAGAAGCAGCACTTTGTATTGACGGCATTAACAAAGTTGAAATTGTTATAGGTGTCATGGAACAAGACCAGCGTGCAGAACTCATGAAGCGTGCTCGTAAGTTCGCCCAAGACCGTGCACCTGAAACTTCAATCCCTTTTCAAACTCCTGTACTCATGATTGCTTCGGGCAAGGGTGGCGTTGGAAAGTCTTCAGTCACTGCAAACCTCGCAGTTGCTCTCGCACAACTTGGTCACCGTGTTGGCGTTCTTGATGCTGACATCTGGGGCTTCTCGCTGACACGACTTCTTGGCATTCAAGGAGAGGTCACCGCCAAAGACAAGAAGATGATCCCACTAGAGAAATCAATTGGGAAGGGAAAAATAAAGCTTCTTTCAATGGGGCTACTCGCAGAAGAAGACCAGGCGCTTTTATGGCGTGGACTCATAGTTCAAAAAGCAGTTGCCCAGTTCATTGAAGATGCTGACTGGTCAGACATTGACTACATGCTCATTGACACTCCTCCTGGGACCGGTGACATTGCAATGACGTTGGCGCGCATCCTTCCTCAAATGGGACAACTCGTTGTCACCACTCCAGCCATTGCAGCCCAGCGTGTGGCTCTTCGTGCTGCAGACTTTGCTCGTAAATCAAACATTCGCGTACTGGGTGTAATCGAAAACATGAGCGGGCTCGTCTGCTCGTGCGGCGAAAAACACAATCTCTTTGGTATAGGTGGCGGAAACTCACTTGCTGAGGAGCTCGACGTCCCACTTCTCTGTGAAATTTCACTCAACCCAGAAATCGCCAGTGGCGGTGATATTGGTGAGCCTGCAGTCTTAAAAGAAGACGCCAGTGGTGTATTTCACCAACTTGCTAAGCGCATCGAAACCGACATTGCACCACCGATCGGGATGCAGGGTTGTTCAGCCAGAATGCTCGACGCCTTAGACCGCGCAGTTGCTAGCGAGAGCTAGTCGTCAAACCCATCGTCGCCGGGCATAAGAATCACTGCCTCGCCATTGATTGTTTTAATGCGTGGCTCAATGCGCGGAATTTCAGTGAGCGCATTGGCATAGTTAAGTACTTCGCGTGAAGTGGTGAAGTGTGCAATGTCTTGCAAGTTTTTAATAGTTGGGAAAATCATTTCAAGTTCTCCACGTTCATGCATGGCGAGTGCTTCAAGTGGTCGTACCCATTGATCGGCAACCGTTTCACCAGCATCATGTGTTGCAACTTGATCCGTTGGCGCAAGTGCCACAAAGAATCTGGTGTCATACCTGCGTGGTGGTCCCACTGGAGTCACCCAGTGCGCACTGTAAGCAAGACCACGTAGATCGAGAAACAACTGTTCTTGTTCCATCATGTCTATGAACTTGAGTTCATTTGTATTCACCGCACGTCGATGTGCCGCCATTCGTTTGATGGTTTCTGGATCACTAAAGCGAACTGGGTTGCCATCTGCATCACACGCCACAAGAAGACCGGCTTCTTCAAACAATTCGCGCAGACACGCTACGAAATATGCGAGACCACCACTTTCTATGCCGAGTCGCCTGGAGGCTTCAGTGTCAGTGATGCCAATGGAGAGTTTCTGCCCCGATGCGCCAGCGTCACCAACGTCAACGCCACCTCCCGGGAAAACGTACGCACCACCTATGAAGTCACTGTTTAAGTTTCGCTTCAGCATGAGAACTTCGAAGCCCTCTGGAGCATCTCGAAGGGTAACGACTGTGGCTGCGGGTCTAGGAGTCAGAATTTCGGCCATAAAGCAAACTACCTAAGAGTTTCCTAACCAAAGCGCCTATTAGAGATATGTCCACTAAGTTTGTATGTGTAAACGGCAAAAAGGAGCATCGTGGCCAACGCAACAGCTAGCAAGAAGGCACAGACCCCAGCAAAAGGCGGTCGTCCTGCAGGTCTCTTCACCTGGATTGCCGTAGGAGTCGTACTCGTGATTGTCGTGGGTCTCGTGGTCATCAAAATGACCAGCGGATCACCCGCAGCAAAGGCATCAACAACCTTTGAAGCAGTTGATGCCACAACTATGAGCCAATTAACTTCAGTGCCGACGTCTGTGTTTAACACTGTCGGTGTCACTTCACCCGTTGCTCCAATTTCTGGTCCATCGCCACTGAGCGGACAACCAGCACTAACAAAGACCGTTAATGGCAAGGCCCTGCCTTTGATTCAGTACGTCGGCGCTGAGTACTGCCCGTACTGTGCAGCAGAGCGCTGGTCAACAATTATTGCCCTCAGTCGATTTGGAACATTTAGCAATCTTGGATTCGCACAAAGTGGCGCTTCAGATGTCTATCCAAGCACCAAGACGTTTACATTCCGCCAAGCTACCTACACTTCGCCATACGTTGCATTTTCGGCCGCTGAAACATTTACCAGCATTCCAGATCCCGCAACTAACTTCTACTTCCCACTGCAGAAGCTCACAGCAGCACAGACCGCACTGGTAAAGAAGTACGACACAATGCAGTACATCCCCACATTTACTTCGACCCAGGAAAACGGATCGATTCCATTCATTGACATGGCTAACAAGTTCTTGTCAGCTGGAGCAAGCTTCACTCCTGCGACACTCGCTGGACTCACACAGGGACAAATTGCTTCTGCGCTAAGTGACCCCACCAATCCAGTCACTCAGGCAATCATCGCTTCTGCGAATGAGCAATCAGCAGCCATCTGTGTTCTTACTAACAACAAGCCTGCCTCAGTATGTTCAAGTGCTGGCGTAAAAGCCGCCAAGAAAGCGCTGAACATTAAGTGAGTCGTACGGTAGAAAGTGTTCCTCGTTGGGCGGTTGTAACAACATTTGTCCTGAGCATCATTGGACTGGGTTTTTCCATCTACCTCACGATTACGCACTTTCAGCCCCACGCGTTGGTCTGTGCCGATACTGGAACCATTAACTGTGCGAAAGTAACGACTTCAGCTCAGTCCTACTTTCTAGGTATTCCAGTTGCGATTCTTGGATTATTTAATTTTGTCGTGTTGTTGGGCCTCAACTCACCTTGGGCATGGCGAGCCAAGAACTATTGGTTACATGTTGCGAGATTTGCCCTCAGCGTTGTTGGCATGGGCTTCGTTCTCTGGCTCATTTACGCCGAAATCATGATCATTGGCAACATCTGTCTCTACTGCACAGGTGTGCACATTGTTACTTTCGCGCTATTAATTGTCCTAACGCGAGTAACACCTACTCAACTTGGATGGGTAGCTTCAGCGCCTCTGGAGTGAGCGACGCTCAATCTCATTGAGACCGCCCCAGATGCCGTGAGTTTCTCGGCGTTCAATAGCTGCATCTAAGCATTCGGCCGTTACTGCACATCCAGCACAAATTCGCTTAGCCATGCGCTCTCGTTCAATGCGATCTTCTTTGCGTTCACTGGTATCAGGAGAGAAAAAGAGTGATCCCTCACCCCCTCGACATGCCGCTAAAAGTGACCAATCATCCGGTGCTAATGCCATAAGTCTCCCCCCCAGTTCGACCAGAACCGCAGGTTACCCACGTCTATGTCCCCCTAGCAAGACGGCACGTCAGAGGGGGTATTGGGCTTTGTTATTAACAAAAATCAGGCTCCACTACGCTTGTAGATATGTCGAACGTTCTTATCGCCAGCGACCTTTCGAGCCTTCGAAATGAGCTTCGCTCAATGCTCGAAAATCCAGACGTGATTATCGAAGAAGTCGCTACGGGGCCAGAAGTTCTCACCCGCGTTAAACAAGGCGGAATCGACCTTGTTATTACTGACCTGCAAATCGCAAACATGGGCGGAATGGCAATCACCTTGGATCTTCGAAATGAAGAGTCATATGGAGCTGCAGAACCAGTGGCGGTATTAATGCTTCTAGACCGCCGTGCCGATGTATTTCTTGCACGCCGTAGTGGTGCCGAAGGGTTCATTGTGAAACCTCTGGATCCACAGCGTGTTCGTGCCGCAGTTCGTGCACTTCTTCGTGGTGAAAGTTACGAAGATCAGTCGCTTCGACCTGCAACAGTTCGAGCCAACTAAACAACCAACTTTTAGGGCTCTCATCTCGTTGAGGGTGCAGGCTACATTGGTTTCGTGACTTACTTCACTGAGAGTGATTCCGCATTCCTTTACAAGAACGCCTTAAACCCAGAAGACCATGCGAGGCTTCCTTTTTATAGCGCACTCGCATACAAACTCTCCGATTCAGAGATTGCATGTAACTTACTAACTCAGGTGCGTGGCACTCAGCGAAATCCAATGCTGATTTTTGCAATTTTGCATTTCCACGCACTCTCAGGACATTCAATTCTCGCAGAACTTTACGAGAAGTTAAGTTCACATGAGCCTAATGTTTGGGCATCAAAAGTTGTAGATGTTCTAGAAACTGAACCGCAACTTATTGAAAGTGAACTCCATCGTTCAACCCAGACAAACGAGCCAAACAGAACAGCGGCTTTAGCGGCAATTCTCGACGTTTTTCTAAAGTTGGGAATCAACGACATCCACCTAATTGATGTGGGATGTTCAATGGGTTTCAACCTTTATCCAGATTTTGCAGACGTTGTAGTTGATAAAGAAATGACCAATCCTGGACAACTTGTTACATTCGCTAGGAGTGGGCAGACGCTTGGATTCGATACACCATCCATTCACCGGCGAATTGGTATTGACTCAAATCCTCTAGATCCAAATAACAAAGATGACGTTCTTTGGATTAAAGCCTGCCTCTGGCCAGAACAAGTTGAGCGGACGAGAAGATGCGAAGAACTAATCAGCCGTATGCAAAATTGGCCTACAAGCGAACGCCAAAAAGGCGACGCCAACGATTTAATAAGTTCAATTGTGAACGGCCTTGACAAGAGCGCCGTACCAGTCATTTTTCACTCTTGGGTACTTGCATATTTCGGGCTTGAAGAGCAGAAATTGTGGCGAGAGCAGATGAACGCGCTAGTAAAAAATGGTGCGGCGTGGATTTCCTTTGAGTCTCCCTATGCGACTCCGGGATTATCACTTCCCGACCCGAGTGAAAAAGACCCCAACTTCCAAGATGTTCAATTGGTCGTCGCACTACCCGGTGAAGCACCAAAGCACTGGGGCTGGAGTCATCCGCACGCACGATGGATTGAACTGGTTAATCAGTTATAAGTACTCTTCGTAATTGAAGGGAACCCATCAATCACTCAATTCTTGAGACCTAACTTTTTGACAACAGAGTTACTCCGATAAAAAACTCTAAAAGTTACTTTGTCAGCTTCAGTTTTGTAATTCAAAGCCTTTGAACTTACGAACCTCTTGCGGCCAACCGCAAGCTTGTGCAACTTTGGCACCCCACATTTTGGCTTCATTTTCTGAACTGACTTCGATGATTGTAAGTCCACCAAGAAAGTCGCCCGAAGTAATTATTGGTCCTGACAGGTTTCCCTTCTCGTCAAAACCAAAAGCAGACTCAATTTCTTCTTCTAGCCCTCCGGCTGCAACAAGAACGCCGGCGTCCTTCATTTCAGAGACAACGGCCCTTGCAAGAGGTCCGCGGGAATTGAACCATTCTTCACTGTGGTCGCCGACCCACTGTTGATTGAAATAAATAATGTACTGAGCCATACAAAAATCATAATTCGTTGATCAGGAAAGAACTCTTTACATCAGTCCATCAAGAGAAGAAGTTAAGTCCTTATGGTTCCAAGTATTGTTCTGTTGATGACAACAATCCGTGAATTAAATGAAGCCGACAAGACTGAATGGCTGTTTTATTGGCGAAGCTACATCGAGTTCTACAAAACAAGTATCCCAGAGTCTCAATATGAACTGACATGGTCAAGGCTGTTAGACAGTAACTTCAATCTCTATGCATTTGTTGCAGAAGTCGATGAAAAAATTTGCGGGCTGGTCCATTTCACTTTCCAGGAATCAACTTGGGCGCCAAAAAGTTTCTGCTTACTAGAGGACCTATTTGTGGACCCAAATGTTCGTGGCCATGGAGTTGGTCGAGCACTAATCGATGCTGTCTATGAAGTCGCAGTGAAATCTGGATCGAGTCGTCTCTACTGGAATACCGATGCGACCAATGAAATAGCCAGAAAACTTTACGACTCCTATACGAGTGAATCTGGCAAGGTGCAGTACCGCATACCGCTAAACCCAGTCATTTAGCTGTTTGCTGACTTGCTAGTCGGCGACAAAGCCGTTCCACTTCGACATGTATTCGACAAAAGACTGTGACAGACCTTCGGACTGCAGAATCTCTCGGGTCACTGGCAGCTCTCGCATGACAAAATCAGAGTCTTTACATGCCGAGCGGGCAAAGTCATGATTAGTGATAGCCGCGCGTCCAATCGCAACTAAGTCGGCCCCAAGATCAAGACAGCGCTTCGCATCTGCAGCTGAATAAATCTTTCCAGCAACGCAGAGTCGGGTCTCCCCGCGTGGGATCTCAGTAAACAGATCAATCAGTTGGCGCCCAGCAAATTGTTCATCAGAGGCCTCCTTAAAGCAGTCCCAGAGTGAAATGTCAACAAAGTCGGCAAGTCCAGTTTCCAAAATCAGTTTGTATGTGGCAATGATGTCAGCGGTATCAAGACCGAAACGCTCTGGCGACAAGCGCACGGAAACGTTGAAATCGGAACGAGTAGCTGCGCGAATGCCACGTAGAACATCGAGCAAAAGGAGTGCTCTGTTCTCGATTGATCCTCCATACTTGTCAGTGCGCTGGTTATACGTTCGATTAAGAAACTCGCAGATGATGTAATCGTGTGCGCCATGGATCTGCACGCCGTCAAATCCAGCCTTCTCACATCGAACGGCTGCTGCGATGAAGTCAGCGGTGAGTGCCTCTACTTCATGCGTTGATAATTCTCTAGTACCAGTGTCAGCATCAACACAAGGTCCAACCGGTGCGGTGCCGATTAAATTACTCGGGCTTCGACGACCCGCGTGGTGAAGTTGCACTACTGCCATTGAGCCATGCGCCTTAATTCCACTCGCGAGTCGTGTCAGACCTTCAATGTGAGCGTCACTGAAACACCCCAATTGTCCTGAGAAGCCCTGGCCAACTGCCTGGACGTGGCTGGCACAGGTCATCGTTAGTGCGAAGCCACCAGCGGCGCGCATAGTGAGCCACTTGTACTCCTCATCGCTTAGCGTTCCATCCGCATGGCTCTGCTCATTGGTGAGTGGTGCCAGGGTGATGCGGTTGTCAATTGACGTGCCATGGACAAAAGAAATCGGAGTAGAAAGTTCAGTCATAATAAAACCTTACTGGCGAGCCTTCACTACTATTTTGCTTTGTTGCCCTTAAGGGTCCAGAAAACTAGAGCGTTCGCGTGGCCATGTCCCATCTCATGCTCTGACTTTAGGTAATTAACAATCTCCATGTGCTTTTCTTTTCCACATTTGCCAATTATTTTCTGCCACTGTGCGATTGACTTTCCATACTTTTTCTCAATAGATGGAAAGTAGGAAGCCGGACCTTGTTTTGGCCATTCATTAGTTGCCATGACTACCAGCCTTTAAAAATATTTGCCAAAACCTTATCTTGAACACGTAGGGCAATTAATTATTTTGAAACGCTCCTGAACCAAACGGAGCAATACGATTGAGCTGTGCAGCGACTTTCGCAAATCTTGGTGCGATGTGGATATGCGTTAGCTCTGCTACCTCTACTAGCGGACTTGCTAATGAACCGTTTTGATGTCACACAATTTTTTAATGAAAGCAAGGGTGGCGCAGTACTTTGGATCGAGGTATTCACACTTCCCCTCGGATTACTGTTTGTTTTAGGCGGATTTCTGTTCAAAGTCTTGAGCAAAAAAAGTAACTAAATTCAAGTAGATTTTAGTTATGGCAACTAAAACACTCCTTGAAATCCCAGCCGAAACTTCCAAGAAGCTGAAGCGGCTCAATTCCTACGCCGGCATCCTGCACCTCGTATCTGGGGTGCTCATACTGCTGCTCAGCAATAACTTCTCGCTCCCAGTCACAGGGACCTACACATCGGGTGGACCTGGGTCCGCTAACGACGCACCGGTCACTTTGTTCAGTCTGCCAATTGGACTTTGCTGCGCACTATTCCTCTTTATGAGTGCTGCGGCGCACTTTTGGATCATTTCTGGGCCAGGGTTTTCTAGGTACCAAAACGATCTGAGGAACCAGCGCAACTATGCACGCTGGGTTGAGTACTCCCTCTCTTCAACGCTCATGATCATTTTGATTTCAACGCTC
>Ga0214193_1000029_pt1 | contig 42059 bp, 62 predicted proteins | sample TroBogEpilimnion_10_FD_153031 | JGI IMG/M metagenome (GOLD analysis project Ga0214193, IMG submission 153031) | Freshwater microbial communities from Trout Bog Lake, WI - 05AUG2008 epilimnion | ecosystem: Environmental > Aquatic > Freshwater > Lake > Epilimnion/Euphotic zone | place: Trout Bog...
ACAGGAGCAAATGGCTCAAGTGGGACATCAGGAAATCAGGGTGCGGGAGGCTCATCAGGAACAAGTGGTGCAAATGGTTCATCAGGAACAAGCGGTAATACAGGAGCAAATGGCTCAAGTGGGACATCGGGAAATACAGGAGCAAATGGCTCAAGTGGGACATCGGGAAATACAGGAGCAAATGGCTCAAGTGGAACATCAGGTAGTTCGGGTACTTCAGGTAGTTCGGGTACTTCAGTAGCAGTATCAGGAACAATTAACGTTATCGCTAAATTTACTAGTGCGACTACAATTGGCAATAGCTCTATTACAGATAATGGAACTACTGTAAGTACTGCTGAAATTATTTCTACATCAAATACGGGCAACGTTACTACAGCTGTAGCGGGAAACTCGATTCAAACGGCGGGCGGTATTGGTGTTACGGGTTCTGTTTATGCTACAGGATACTACAATAGTTCTGATATTAGATTAAAGCAAATTATTGCTACAATAGGTGATATGATTGCTTTTAAATGGATTGATGGGAGAGATGATTTGATACACTTTGGATATGCGGCACAAAATATGCTTGAAAAATATCCGAATCAAGTAGGACAAGGTGAAACGTGGAGCGTTAACTACATAGAGGTATTGGTTAAAAAAGTAAATGATTTAGAGCAAAAAATTATTGAACTAGAAAAAAGAATTAACTAATGGCTAATCAAAATTGGAGCACAATGGCAAGCAACCAATCTGTTGATTGGTCAGGTCTATCTAGTGCTATAGCGCAAGGGTATTTACCATCAGGAGGAACGGCAATTACTTTAAACGACCCATGTGTGTACAAGAGTTTGGCTACGTTAACTAACTATGTAAATATTAATACAGGTGGAACTTATGCTTCAAGAGGTTCAAACCAATCTTTATGGAAAAGCGATTTCGTTTCTGCTTTATCTACGGGAACAGCTGTTACCATATATGCCTATTCTGTAGTCATTAAAGGATTTACTGTAGTGACAGGTCAAGCAAGTTCAGCAGCTGCTTGTACTGCGGGAACAGGAGCTGTTGCCTTTACAGTTTATACTACAGGAGCTACTTTTGGAAATGGAGTTGTATTGTATGCTAGTACTACAGGAGGTGGGTGGGGAAGTACGACAATTGATACAACAACTTATTATTATTATAGTTCATTCACTTTTCAAGTGACATGGAACAGTACTTATAATATTTATACAGTAACAAACTATACTTCTTGTAATTCGTTCAATTTACAAGTTGGTAGCACTAAAGCGGCTGCTTGTTACTCACCTATTACGACTGTTACTGCAACTTCAGATACGGGCTCTTATTGTACTACAAATGTGTTTACAAGTAGTGCATTTTCTTCTTTATCTACAGGAACGTCTTACTATGTATCTTATTTAGGTCAAACATTAAATATTTTCTATTCAGGCACTCCAACTAATCAGGTAACTGTTTATAGCGGCGGATGTTCATCTTGTCCAACAAGTACAACAACAACATCAACAAGTACAACAACGTCGTCAACAACAACAACAACAACAACAAGTACAACAACAGCAGCGCCTAACGCAACTATCAGTTTATTTGCAGAAGCACAGGCTACGTTAACACCTAATCCATCTGTACGATTCTACTATCAAGTTGGTGCGGGCGCATGGACATTAATAGGAACAGTATCTGTAGGTACGGGAGGTTACAGTACTATTACAACATCACTATCTGTACCAAAAGGCTCATCGCTTAAATTTGCAGCAAGAAATAGTACAGGCGCTAACGACGTGACATTTGGTTCGGGAACAAGCACTCCGCCTCCTTCTTACACAGGATTCTGTGGTGAGAGATTACCATATACAGCTACTTCGAATGTAACAGGAAATGCATCTTACTATTTGGGTATATCAGTTAGTGGAGGAGCTGTTATTACTTGTTAATTAAATTCTTAAATTTAAAAAAAAATAAAAATGAAACAAATAACGCCTATTGGAATTTTTTATAACGGACAAACAGTACAAGCCAATTATATGCAATTGATTTGTACCAATGATAATCTTGTAAATACAGCAATATTTAATTATATACTAATATACTTAGACAGTACAAATACACAGACTGCGGTTGCACAGGGGCAGTTGATAATGGATGGAACTGATTATGTAAATGGATGGAATACTAATGAGGAGGCATATAATTGGGCGGCAGCTAAGATGAATCTAAGTTTTATTTAGTAAATTGTATTTTGTAACCTTAAAATAAAAAAAGATGAAAAAAATTAATTTTTTGACAATGCTCTTAATTGCTGTGTTGTCATTTTGTTTGGGGTGCGGTTCGCCTACTCCAACAACGCCGCCGCCAAGCAGTGCTTCTACGAAGTCTTACGCTATCCAAGTAAACGCTTCTTCTACTTTGGTATTTACGCCTCAAGTAGTTACCGTTTATTCTGCAACATCAAATTCAATAGAAACAGGAAGCGTACTTTACAATGACACCGACTTAACAAGCAAGGTATCTTATATCTACTTAAAAGTTGGAAATACTATTTACTACAGCCCATCTATCAATGGTCAATTTTACCCATACATAGCGGGGTCAAGTCCTCCTCCTGTGAAAAGATAATAAACATAAAAAAGAGCAGCAATTACGCCGCTCTTTTTTTTATAGTATCTAAGTATTTTTAAATTTAAACTATTTGGGGGGAGGGTAAACTAGTTTTTAAATTTAAACTCTCAATAGCCGCAATCACCTTATCTGCTTTTATAGCTTTATGACATTCAAACCATCTAGGCGTATCCTCGTGCTCAGGACAATAAAGCCAAGAACCTTTATCAAATTTAAACAGCGGGTTATTCCAACAACTATTACAAACTGATGTATCGGTTATTCTTATGCAATTGCTAGTAAACTCATGCCCATCCTCTGTGAAATTAGCAATCATGATAACTTGCTTATGCAATGCCCATGCAAGCCAAGAAAGCCCGCTAGATAGCCCTACAAATAAATCTGAATGATAAATTACATTCATGGTATTATTCATGCTCTTATCCGATATAACTGTCAAATTTTTAAAATCGGTCTCTTGCAATGACATCTCAACAACTGCATACCCTTCTGCAACCAAGTAATCAATCAAATCTTGCCAATAGTACCAATATTTCATCTGAGAGGTAGAATGTGTTGCAATAACTGCATATTTGCCTTCTATGGGTCTCTCCTTAGGCTTAAATTCAATTCTAGGAATTATCTCCTCAAACGGAAGATTCAAAATATTTGTAGCTGATTGTTGTAGTGGTATAGTGGCGGGATGAACAGGCTCTTTATTTATTTCCCAAAACCAACCAATAGAAAACATAGCAAACAAGTCATGAACTACTTTACCTCTGTCTACAAATTGCAATTCAGGATAAACGCTTTCGAAAAAATAATTATGAAAAGTTGATACAACAACACGGCACTTATATCTTTTTTTAAATTCTAAACAATAAGGTATCCAAGCAAGGGTATCACCAAGCGATTTACTTTCAAAAGAAATAAATACTTTTTTGCCAATCAGTTCGTCCAAAACTTTTATTTCTTTTAGTGGAGTTCCATTCTCATGTTTAATGATAATAGTTATATCAGATAAATATTGTCGCTGAAGCCTAGCCCAACTCTTAGGTTTTAATTTCGTTTCGTACAAAACAGAACCATCAGACTCTAAAAAAGAAATAGTGTACTCTCTATTTTTTCCGTTGTCATCTATCAATTCAAAATATAATCCGCCGACATAATTGATGTTGTATTTCATCGCTAAATTTTATTATAATTTTCGAGATATAAACTCTTAACCGTTGCGCTGTCATTATCTTTAATAGAGTGAACTAGCTTATAAAATTGAGATAACTTTTCACAAACTACATTCCAACTAATTAAGTGCCTTACATCTAGCATTTCTTTTTTCCTGTGCGCATAAGTCTTAATCGTTTCCTGAATACCTATCAATACATTTTCAGTACTTGGAGAAGGTATCACCCACATGCCATAAATATGTTGCGAACCTCTGTAAGTGCCAATGATAGGAACGCAACAACTCGCAGCTTCCATTAAAGTTAAATTAGGATGTCCCGCTTCAAGCATGGATGGGTGTAAAAACATAGTGTGTGATTGATACAAAGCCCTAGTCTCTTCATCCGTAGGATTAGTAAGTACCAATCTCAATTTATCATATTCTCTTAAATCAGGATGTGCATCAAAAAATCTTTCATTGTCAGGAGTGCCCGCAATTGTAATCGGTAAATTTAAAGCCTTAGCAGCTTCAATACCATAACGGAAACCTTTGCGGTCAAAACCACTATCGCCCGCAAGCCCATTATTAGCAAGCATCAGTAAGCTATGTTCAATTTCTTCTGTTCTATTGGTATCGTAATAAGTGGCATAAAAGAAATTAGTATCAGCGCCATGACGTAAATAAAATAGCTTATCAGTTTCATCAAAATAATCTACCAAATATTCTGCATGCGTGAAAGAGATAATACTTCCCTTCATTGCTTCCAAATTCTGCTTATAAATCCAACTATCCTTACCATACCATTCTGTGTGATGGTCATGCAAAGAATAGATGTATGGGATACCTCTATTTCTGCAATCGATAGCTAAATTAGCTAAGTGACAATGCACAATTTTATTAGGCTCATATTCCACTTCATTGATGTGCTTAATTTCAACAGTATGACCTAGATTCTCTAAGCCTTGTTTATACGCCCAAATTAATCTTTCTACTGCGCCCCAACCATTCGGAGGAATAGTGATTAATCCTGTGGCAACTTGTACTATTTCCATTTTGTTTCAAATTTAATTTTATCAAAAAACATTTTATTTTTTTTCTCTTCACTAAGCTCATTTATTTTCAATGTATTTAAATGAGCGGCTATTGAATATCTTGCTAATGCATGTTTAATTCCTTTTGATTCTAGCATTTTAGCATAATCATTATCCTGATAGTACATATCAAACTGCTCATCAAACGGGCGGATTAAATCTAGCGACTCTTTTTTAATGACTAAGCACCAACCCATAACCGATTCATGCACTGAATATTTTTCTAAATAAAAACTATCAGTCCCGACGAAACTAAAATTGAAATATTTGGCATATAATAAAGGGTCTTTAGGAGAGAATGAATGAATATCAGGTCTTACTTTATAAACAGCCATAATTTCTGAAAGCCAATTTCTTTCGTATGCAACATCATCATTAGATATAATTACCCAATCACAACTAACATATTCAAGAGCGAAATTTATAAATCGATTATAGTTAAATTTTTCATCAGGTTTTATATAGTTAGTTATTAATTTTCTACTAGTATAAAATTCATTGTAGTCATTTCCTGATTCTACTAAATGTACATTAAATTTATAATCAACTTCACTATCATGCAAACTAAGTAGAGTCCTTACTGTATTTGCAGTTCCTGAATCATCAGTGCTTTTGGTAAGTATTATTACATCTATTTTTTGCATATTATTTTTGCTACTTCCATTTTGTTTCAAATTTAATTCTGTCCTCGTTCATTTTATTTCTTTTCTCTTCCGTGACCACGTTAATAGTGATACTTTGTAAGTGGGAGACAATTGAGTGCCGAACTATCGCATGCTTTATTTTATTTTTGATAAGCATCATTGCGTAATCATTATCCTGATAATACATATCGAACTGTTCGTCGAATGGGCGTATTAAATCTAACGACTCCTTTTTAATTACCAAACACCATCCCATTAGAGCTTCGTGTACTCTGTAGTTTTCAAAATACAAAGAATCGCTATCTATGAAATGCCAATCAAACTCTGTCATGTAAAGCACAGGGTCTTTGGGTGAGAAGGAATGAATATCGGGGCGCTGTTTATGAATAGCCATAATTTCAGATAACCAATTTTTCTCGTACCCAACATCATTGTTAGAAATAATCACCCAATCTGCTTTCACATGCTCAAATCCTAAATTTAAAAACTTGTTATAATTAAATTTATCTTTAGGTTGAATGTAATTAGCTACTATCGCCGTTTTAATATATCTGTGATAATAATCAAATCCTGATTCTACTAAATGCACGTTAAACCGAAAATTAGTTTCGCTATCACGCAAACTATACAAAGTTCTAAGCGTCATCGCTATTTCCTTTTCAGAAGAACTTTTAGTAAGCATTACAACATCAATTGTCTCCACTGCCGACATAATTTTATTTTAAGATTCCCCAAAAATATAAATCGCAACTACCTGTGTGAACATAAAAACGATAAATTGAAAAGTACTTATCGAAATCGATAGAACCTTTCATATCATCTTCAGTAAGGTTTTGATAATAGTCAGACCACTCGCTAAGTTCTTGAACTGTGAATGGGCTATCTGTTGGAGTAGTTCTTGGTGTGCCATGCTCAGGTCTGCCCGTAGTAGCACAAGTGAATAAAAACAATCCTCCTGATTTAAGTAAGTTGTCGATTACGTTTTGAATTGTTTCTCTCCAATGCATATCATGCTCGAAACATTCTGTAGAAATTACAGTATCGAATTTCTTTCCATCTATAGGGCGAAACTCATGCCCTTTACTTACTACGTTTACATTTTTACCTCTTGCAATGTCAACGCCCACATAGCTGTAGTCGCTGAATAAAAAGTGATTATTACCATTAATATCTAGCGAGCCAATATCGCATACATTAACAGCTTTAAAATACTCAGGGAAAAATGCCTTCACTAAAGAGCAAAATTCTTGTTCTGCGGTATGTGCCATGTTATTTGTTTTTAATGACTCCCCTCATTCTAAATAAGGGAAGATGTTGGTTGTTTAAAATATATTTCTTTGAAGAGTACAAATATGTTTTGTCGTTGTTGTAAACATCAACACGAATTTCTGAATCATCTAAATTGAAACTTGTCATCCAAAATTGACTCTTGCCTAAATACAAGGAATTGGTTAACTCATTATTCTTATACACTTCGATAAGGCGCTGCTCTTCTAATATTAATGAGTTCATGACAAATAGCACGGGCTCATCATTACAAAATTCATTGAATAGCATGTCGCAATTGAATAGCCCATATCGTAAAACATTTATTTCACTTCCATTTGTGAAAACAAATGAGCTATGGTCATTGACAATTAGAAAATTATCTTCGTCCTTGCTAAACTTTTCAAAAAAAGAAAGTTCTAAAGTATTGCCCATTGGAGAGGTCAGCCATTCATGTTCATCAAGCGGAGGTTGAAAAGTATCTAGGAAGTAATTGGTATATCCGCCGAACAATAATGTTTCATATACATAAGAACCACAATCACGATATTCTTCAGGTTTAAAGAATAGCATTTTTCTCTGTAGCGTAGTCATTGAGTCCATCAAATGCACTAATCCATTTGCATCGGATTTTGATAAAAGAACATCGCATTCTGTAAAAACAAATTGCTCATATCCCATTGCCCTAGCTAAACTTATTCCCGCCCGCATATTTCTACAAATAGGTAGCGTGTGCCCCGCATTGTAAATGCGCACTAAATAATCGCCGCTTTCCATCCAAAAAGAGGGAGTGTATCTTGGGCTTAAAAAAGTATTATTGCTATCATAAATAACAAATTCTACTTTATCGCTTATCTCTTTCGGTAATGGTAAATGACTCACAACCATGATATGCCAATCAGTATTTCTAAATCCATCAATACACCTACTCAGAATATCGATTTCTTTTTGTCCTGAAGGATAACAACTTATAATCACAATTCTTTTCATAGAAACTTTTTTTCTTGTTGGTCAATTAAGGAATACCCTGAGACCTGTGTTGTAATCCTATTATGCAATATGCCCATTTTAAAAGGTGAGAATCTGAAAATAGTATTGAAGTAAATATCTGCTGCATCCCACTTATGTTGCCTTAACATATTCATCAAAAATTTCTTTGCAGCTCTGCTAAACATGATGCATTGCAATCCAATTATTTTATCAGTAACAAAAAGTAAATCTTGATTAGGAATTTCCTCTAGCACGTTACTTTGTAACCATCCTTGCTCCAAAGTTCTAGTATCACCAAATGAGAAGTAGCCAATATTATTTTCAGTGCAAATGCTTGCAGCTTTGTTAACCTTATCTACAAACTCCTCGATAGGTACTTCAAGCAAGCAATCTCCCTCACATACCATTAAAAAATCTAAGTCATCATCAAACTCTGTCATGATAGCTAATTTGAATGCTTCGAAACAACCGTAGTGTGCGGGCGTTAGCGCAGTTCCCACCCGCTGAAGGGTCTCGTCATTGAAGAGTTCCATTGAAACACAAGAGGGGCGGATACAGTTATGTTGTGGAGGTAGGTCTCCGTATGGTACATTCCTGTGGAGGATATATTCGATACCATGTTTGCCAACTTCTTCGAGCGAGCCCCTACTTTCCTTTTCTCTTTCTTCATCTCGTGTGGTTTGAATGTGAACTAATTTTATTTTTGATTTTTGATTCTTAAATTTAAAAACACCATTTGATTTATGTTTTTCGACATTGCCATTATTAATCTCATAAACTTCTTTTTTGTAGCAATCATCGCCATCCCAAAAATCAACTTTTACTTTTACGGGTGTACCATTAAATTCAAATAATTTTTTATATTCTCTGCTTTCAGATATTCTCCATTGATGTTGGAATATTTCTCCCGCTTCACCCTCAATACTTACACGAACAATTCTATCATCAATATTGTAAGAATAAAAATAAAACATCCATTTTTTTTCAGAACTAACTACAGGAACTATAGAATAATATTCGCTATTAGAAGAAGTTCCGAGTCCGCTATTTACCAAAAAAGTTTCTTGCTCATTGGTAACTATTTTAATAGTATCATTTCCTCTTCCGTTTACACATTTAATAAAGTAATCTTCCAAGAAATTTTGTGCACCGATAGAAGTGCAAATTTCATTGTATTCATTTTCAGTACGAACATCATCGAAAAGGATTCCAAAATATGTTGTATTAAATGTCATCGCAGTAGTTTGAATGCCATGACCAAACGGAGTTTTTAACGTAGACAAATAAGCGCTGCATTGTTCATCTACATAATCAAATGACTCTTCAATAGCTCCGTAATCTTTAGGATTCACAATCACATCGTATGTAACGTACAATGCATTTGTAAACCCATATTCACTAGCTGCCTTTACAGCTGTATGCATATTCATTAAAACAGTTAGAGATTGATTAGTATTTTTCAATCCATTAATATTTATTTCTACATCAAAATCATTTTGATAAGTATAAAACCTAGTATAATAAGAATGGTGTGTTAAAATATTTTCAGCGTCATATATGTAATAATCTACCATCCGCTGAATTTCAGCATCAACAGGATAATGTGAAACTAGCATTATCTTTCTGCCTAGTGGCTTCAAGCTATTGATACAATCCTTAGTTAATTGTACTCTGCTTTTTAAATTAGGATAAGTGCCGATAATGATAATATCATTTGCGTTATTTCTTTTTGTTTCGGGCTGTGTAAGCTCAATTAATTTTACTGCATCAGTATCTGCATCTCCGCTCAGATAATGAAAATTAGGAACATTATTATATCGATTTAAATACACATCCAAATTAAATAATAGCTTAGGTAAATCTGCATATTGACCACTCTCTTTCAAAGCAATAGGATTAAGCTCTTTATTGTTCCTATCTCCTTTTGATGGAAATAAATAAAGGTCAGAGGCTTGTACAAAATCATCTACATCATTACGCTCGCCCCAAAGAATGCAATTATCTAAAATGGGCTCTCTGTTTTTCCATTCAATAATTGGTTTCCAATAGCTTTCAAAATTGCCCGCCATATTTCCAATGAAATGAAACTTAATTTTTTTATCCTTCATTCTGTAAGCGAGCTCAAAAGCATATCCTTGATTTTTACGTTGAGTAAATAATCCGACAATAATAACGTGCTTGTAATCATCCTCAAGACCTAGCTTTCTTCTTGCAATCGCCTTGTCTCTCTGCAAATTATCAACAGGGTACTCTAATATTTCAAATGGAACGTTGATGCCCTTTTCAATGAGCTTTAATCCATTGTAAGGCGAAACAAAAATAAATTTATCAGGAAAGAATCTTTTGTTATGTAAATTAAAACTACTATCATGAGTTGTCTCAGTGATGTAATAATTTAATCTGTCAATATTTTTATTGTACAAGTAATTAGCAGAATCGTTATCCATAAAAAATTCAGGAAACTCTTCCATAGAAACAATATCGGGGCTAAAACTAGAAAGTATTTGTATAAAATTTGCATACTTTATTTCATCATCACCTTGAAGAGAAAAAAAGTTTTCTTCTCCAACGAGCTCAATCATTCTATTTCTTTGCACAACAAATAAAGATGAAAGAAAACTCCATTCGATAACTTTTATTTCAAAGTCATCTTTCATTAATTGTAATTTATTTACTGTCACTTGTCCGCTACCGCCCGTGCTAAGGTGTGGACATATTACTAATATCTTTTTTCGCATACATATTTCCATTTAAATATTTTAAAATTATCTTTTCTATTTGATTTGCTTATCCCCACATAAAACACTTGATTGTTATCCTTTCTTATATGTTGGTAAACTATTGCCATATTTATTCGTAATCTTATTTACTATATGCTAAAATTGTTTTGTAAACATCTTCAACAGATGGATGGCATTCAAAAGTTTCTTTATTTTCTAGGCATCCGACTAGCGGAGCAACACCTTGTATAGTACCCCATTGAGCAACGCCGTATTTCATGTTACTAGCACAATGTAAATTACAGCTGCCTAATAAGTATTTGTGTTTGTAATTCTGTGTGCCGTGACGATATGGAATCCTAAATTCAGGATTAATGGAAGAGCCCAATTGAATAATAAATGTTTCTGTAGTGCCCGCCAAGTGCAATAGCCCGCTATCCATAGTCACAATAGCGTCTGCTTTATTGATAATGTGCCAACAATCTGAAATAGATGTTTTATTCATTAAATTTAAACCAATAGGAATCTCAAAATTAAATACAGGTTTTTGTACATTAAAGAAGCCCGTTTCAGAACTGTCCTTTCCAATTGATATTACTGCTATTTTAGCTTCATTAAGCATTTGAGTCAATATCATCCATTTCTCAGCAGCCCAAGTCCGTGATGCCCATGTTTGAACAGGGTGTATGACAACATATTTTTCAGGCAAAACAATGCTCAATGGTTCTGTAGGAATATAATCACAATCCATTTCTTTTTTAGCTAGCATGAATCCAAGATTAGCAGCATGAAATTGGCGTACATCATAAACATTATGCTTATATTCAACACCTCGTTCATTCTTAACGCCAATATTGTAGAACGAGTTGTGAACGATAAAATTTTCATTGATGTAATCCATATCAACTGAAGTCGATTTAAAGCTCTTTTCTACATAAGGATTAGCTTTAAATAGCTCAGGTATCTTTGAGATGACAACAATTTTTTGACCGTATGATTCGTGTAGTTTTCTGATTACAGGAGTGGAGCAAATTAAATCGCCGAGAGCATTGCAGTCTCCAAGATTGAGGCATATCCGTTTCATTGTGAGGATTTAGTACGAGGTAAATTTAGTGGAGTTTTTTCAAAAAGTTAATACCTTTATAAAAAAAAATTAAAAATGAAAATAGAAGTCAGTATTGGAGAGGTTTTAGATAAACTAACCATCCTTGAAATTAAAAGAGAAAATATCAAAGACGAGGCAAAGTTGTTAAACATCAATAAGGAGTATAATTATCTCCTATTTGTTATTGAAGAAAATTATCCTGAGCTAATTAATTCTTCATTTCACAAGAAATTATTGGATATAAATAAATCACTTTGGAAAACAGAAGATAACTTACGTCTGTTAGAGCATGAAGGTTCTTTCGAAGCTAATTTTATTGGGTATGCCCGCTCTGTTTATTTTCAAAATGATTTGCGTGCGGATGTGAAAAAGGAAATAAATATTGCTTACGATTCCGAACTGATAGAAGAAAAGTCATACCATAAATATTAGCCTATGAAAGTGCACATTTACTCTAATTCTGATTATGACAAAACGGAAGAAAAAAGATGGCAGCTAGTAACTGATAATTCTAGTATATGTGCAGATGAAGTAATTATTAACTGTGCTACTAGAACTAGCTCAGATTGGATTGGCAATAGCTTGATAGACTCTGTGTGGTGCGAGGCTGTAAAATTACAAATTTTGGATAAAAAGGATAAAATACAAGTAATAATAGATTAATATGAAAGCAGAAATTACAAAATTCAGAGAATACTTGAATGTGGCAATATCCACAACAAAATTTCAGGTAGAGGTTATTCAGAAGGCGACCAATGCAATGATGGATGCTATTGATGATTGTCTGCAAGGAGACATTTGCCCAAGATGTACTTATCTTGTTTTAGGTGATATTAAAAGAGATTGCGACCAACTAGTTGATGCTCTTACTATTAAATATGGTAAAGAAAGAACAATCTTACAAGCAATTTCAGATGCAATGGGAACTTTGATGCGGGATTACGAACAGGGTGGCTACGAATTGGGGCATTGCAATACTTATTTAGCTGTTAATAATTAAAGGGTTTTTAAATTTAAAAACACCAAGTTGACTATCAATTTTTTAATTTGATTTAGCATTATAGTAATTTAGATGTGTAAAGATTCTAATTGACATAGACACATCAATACATGATAGAAAATCAAACAGCAATGGACTTAGTAAAAAAAGTTGACGAAATCTATCGTCAAGTAGATAATTTGTCAAAAAGCCAAGCAACGATTCAGATGCAAGTCGGCGAATTGTACACTGCTTTTAAGGGCAATGAACTAGGGCAAACGGGCATGGTAGAAAGAGTTTTAGAATTGGAAAATAAATATAGCCAATTGTCTACCTTTAAAGCAAAAGCCGTAGGATTTGCTATTGGCGTAGGCGCTATAGCGGGTATTATCGTAGACTTTGTAAGGCATAAGTTAAATTTATAAAAGTAAAATATGAAAGGCAATAAAAAAACAATCGCTTATGTAGTAGTGTCATTAATCGCTATTGCGGGCGGTTATTTTATTTACAAATATTTCTCCGATAAAGCTGCTCTAAAAACAGGTGTTCCGCAGCCACAACCTAAAGGATTAGCACCTGATAAAACAGCTTCGGGAAAATCAATACCGACTCCTAGCATTGATAGTAAATTTCCATTAAAGGATGGCAGCAGAAATGATTATGTAAAGGAACTTCAGGATGCACTAGGCGTAGCTATTGATGGTATTTTCGGTAAAAATACGTTAGCTGCTTTACAAGAACAAACAGGCAAAACTCAAATTGCTAATTATGATGAGTTAGAGCAAACCATAGCAAATATTATTGCCAATGACAATGCTTCAGCAGCTACAGATAGTAAATCTGCTAGAGCCAACAGTATTTTAAATCAGTTTACATCTAATCAAAGCAATAACTTAGGTCTGACTGATTTATATACCCTTAGAGCAACTGCTATAAAAGGTTACATTTACGATAGCCCTTCAGGTAAATATTTATCTAATGGTACATTTGCAAACCTAGATACAGATAGTACTTTCAATCTGAATGATTATCAACCTAATTTTGTTACTGATGATGGATACTTAATGCTAAATATTCCAAATGGCACTCTACAGGGATATTGGAAAGTGAATCCTAACGACATAACAATCCAATAAATTTTAAATTTAAAAAGATGGCAGATTTAACGACAACAGATATGACATTGCAATCTTCGGCAGCTCCCGTTCCTGTTAGCTCCCAAGTTAGCGACAGTGCCAATTCTTTAATGGCGCAATTGGAGCAAAAAATTAATGCCAAAGGCGTATCTTCTTCTCTTAAATCAGACCTAATTCAATCTAGGGATTCATTGCAATCAATACTTGATTCTGCTTTTACCACAAGTGGTATTATAAATCAATCTCAATTAGATGCTATTAATGCTACATTTGCTAATACCAAAAAGCAGTTATTGATGGCTCAGTCTCAACAGACAACAAGAAACTTGCTTATGTATGGTGGTATCGCATTAGTTGCTATCGGCGGTACAATGTGGTATATTAAGCGCAAAAAAGCATAATTATGGATAACACAAGTTTTTATAAAGCGGGCATTATGTTAGGAGGAGGTTTCCTTCTTTTTTGGCTTTTTAGACCTAAAGGAGTTAGTAATGCATTAAAACAATCAGGCGCTTCGGCAACTACTGCTTTCGATGCTTCTAAACCAATCAGTTCTAAAGAAAAAGAAAATGCTTCTATTGTAATGGATGCTTATCAGACTGCATTATCAGCGGGCGAGCCGCCAATGATATTGAGCGAATTGAATAGAGAGTGTATGAAGGATTACGGTATGAAATGTTATCAGAAAAAAGATGGCTCTTTTTGTGTTACGAATGAATCAGGCAGAGAAATTTTATCTGCTTAAAAAATAATTTATGTTAAAAGTAATTCTTGTCCCTGTCACTACGGTTCATGTGCTGCCCGCAGTAAAAGTAACAATGGCTGATGCAAGCGTAATTGTTACGGGGGGTAGCATGACAATTAATGGAGTCAGCTACAAGCAAGTACAAAATTCTTTTGGAACTGATGCATATAGCCCATTTGATATTTACATGCAATCTGAAAATTTGCCTCAGCTTACTACGCCGATGCAATTTTTTATATTTGATTCAGATGGAAATAAATTATTGTCTCCATTAACTCCAACCGTTGACCCATATCAAGCAAATTCTTCTATTTATTTTCAACCTAAAAAAAATCAAGTTGTATTTAACGGAAATAGTGGATTGCATTTTAGCGTACTTCCGTTAACACAAATTATATTTCAATTCATTTGCCTTAGGACAAGCAATCAGTCACTTGGACATGCAGCGAATTTTAGGCAATTAGAAAAGGTGCAAAATGTTCCTTCTTTCTTTTTAGAATATGATGAAGATTTAACTAAAAAAGCGCCTTTAGTTTTAAGTACTAAGGTGATAAATAATACTACTGCCACACAAACTATTGATTTATTTTCTTCTCCATACGACTTAATGCAGAATGTTAATAATCACACTGAATATAAATGGGATATTACGGGAATTTTATTTCCTCCAACTGTTGAAGTGACACTTCAATACATGACAGTTTCTGCTATTACATTTAGTGTTTATGATACTTTTACTTCGGGTAATTTATTGGCTATTTTAGATACATTAAATGCACTTGGAGTTAGTTATTTTTATACTTATAGTGAACTTGGTATTGATTATATCGCCACATACAGCGATACTTACGTTTTTGGAGACTTAACGCTTGATACTAGTGGTAGTGGCACAACAACAACTACAACAACTAGTACAACAACTGCTGTAGTTCCTCCAACAACTACGACAACAACAAGTACAACAACTGCAACGCCGCCGCCAACTACTACTACGACAACGACAAGTACAACAACGGGGGCATTCCTAAATATTAATTATATCGCTACTTCAGCGGGTATAGGTCTTGCTTGTAGCACAGCAACTGTTGTAGGTGCAATACCAAATACAGGTAACTTCTGTACTGCGACTCAATTAACAGGAGCATCATTAATAGCATTACCTCCTAATACTTATTATTTCTCTTATGGAGGCAATTATTTAGTTGGTACTACCAATGGAACTTCAGTAGCTACTATTACGGGTGGAGGATGTTTAGCTTGTCCTATAATTTCAACAACAACAACAACTACAAGTACAACAACAGCTGCGCCTACAACGACAACTACAACAACAACAACTAGTACAACAACTTCAACTGTGTTTAATTTACAAGTTGGAGCTACTGCGACTGCCGCTTGTTATAGTCCAATTATGAGTGCAAATGCTACTTCAGATACAGGCGTTTATTGTACTGCAAATACATTAACAAGTAGTTCATTTGTTACTCTAGCTAATGGCAATTATTATGTATCGTATTTAGGTCAAGTATTAAATATCAATATTGCGGGATTCCCAACTACTGTAGCAACGGTTTACAGTGGTGGATGTACTGCTTGTGTTCCGCCAACAAGTACAACAACAACAACTAGTACAACTACTGCTGCTGCGCCAACAACCACAACCACAACAACAACTAGTACTACTACCGCTGTTGCGCCAACAACCACAACAACAACAACAACTAGTACAACGACAAGCGGGTTTATAAATGTTACTTTCTATGCAGAGCTTAATGCGGCTTCCGCAAATGCTCATACGCTTTGGTATAGTACTGATGCTTGGGCTACATCTGCGATTGTTTCAGCGACCAATATTACAACTGTTGGTGGCTTAATTGGAACTATCGTAATACCAAGAGGAGCTACATTATATGCGGCTGTAGGTAATAGCATTGACATCACTGCTTCAACTGCTGTATCAGGAAAAGTAAGTGTTACGCCAAATGATTACGCTGCATTGCCGTTAGCATGCGGAGGCTCAGTAAGTGTAACAGAATTTGTAGACTTTACATGGAACATACTTGCTAACTCATTATCATTTAACTTAGCATGTACTCCTTAGTATTAAATAGTAAATAAATTAAAAGATAGGGGCGCTTAGGCGCTCCTGTTTATTGTGAAAATAAAATAACATAAATATGCAAAAGCCTATTTTGCTCTGTGTACAGCCCTACGTCATTTATTATGCGTGGCAAGTGGAGGTGATGCTCCATAATTTCATTTCTCTCGGTATTCCTGAAAATTTTGATGTTCACATCCTTATTGTTTACAATGAGGCAGATGGTAGTCACGAGAGCAACATGAAGCTCTTTAAAAAATTAGAGAATGGATTTAAAATTCATTATCCCAATACTGCTAATTTTTATTACTACGCAGATACAAGACCGATTCCTAACTATTATATTTCCTCTATAAGACCTAATGCGCTTAAACAGCATTACACTGTTTTCCCCGAATTAAAAGAGCGGGTTATTTTTTATCATGATTGTGATGTAATTTTTACAAAATATCCTGATTTTATTTTTCAATGCATGCAACCTGATAATAATTGGTATGTATCTAATACTGTTTCTTATATAGGTCATGATTACATTTTATCTAAAGGGCAAGATGTAATGGATAAAATGTGTGAAATAGTTGGCATACCCGAACAGCTAATGAAAGATAAACAAAACGAATCGGGTGGTGCACAATACATCTTAAAAGGTGTTGATGCTTCTTTTTGGGAAAAAGTAGAACACGATTGCGAAAGATTATTTAAGGAAATTACAGATTTAAATAATGAAAAGAAAAGGATAGACCCGACTCATCATGAATTACAAATATGGTGCGCTGATATGTGGTGTGTTTTGTGGAATGCTTGGTTAAGAGGATTTAATACTAACATTATTCGTGAAATGGATTTCTGTTGGGCTACAGATAATATTTCAAAATGGGATGAGGTTTATTTATATCATAATGCGGGTGCAACAGGAACGCAAGATTTGTTTTATAAATATGAGTTTAATAATAAGCTACCATATGCAGTAAAAGGAAAATCATATGATGAGTCTAGGGCTTCATACAAATACTTTTCTATCGTTCAAGAATATGGCAGAAAATCTTTTTTGTCAACCATGAGCAAAGCAAAAGAAATTGTATTAGCATATGCAGCTCTTGCTAATCCTACAGAGGAGGAGAAAAGAACTGCGGAAAGGAGATTAGGTATATGCACAAGATGCGATTTTTTTAGAGAGGCTATAGTAGATTATTGCGGCGAATGCGGATGCCCGCTGAGAGGAAAAATATTTAGCCCAAACCCACATGGATGCAGAATTGGTAAATGGAGTTTTTAAATTTAAAAATAAATGCTACAAGAAAAAATACAATCAATTAGCGATAATACGCCCGCTTCTATTTTTGAAATATTGCCTGAGGAATGTTTTAAGAGGCATGATACAAATGATTATGTATATAGTTGGCATAATCGTAATAAGGAATTAGCGGAAGGTCTAAGTGATAATGGCGGAAAGCCATGCTTTGAAACTTACTATGCACTTGCAAAAGTTTTAAAGCCAAAATCTTTTTTAGAAATTGGTGTTCGTTTTGGATACTCATTTATACCTACATTAATTGGCGCAGATGAATTAGAGTATGCGTTAGGATTAGATTTAGAGACTTACGGAAATAATGCTATCGCTAAAGCCAATATCAAAGAATTTTACAAAGGGAATGCTAGATGGGAATTAGAGCATGTAAACAGTCAAGAAATTATTGAGCTGCCGCAATTTTTTGATTTAGTTAGTATTGATGGTTGCCATAATTATCATTGCAAGATTCACGACCTTAAACTTGCTATGAACAATAGTAAGTATGTAATTATTGATGATTATATTTATCATTATGATGTGCGAAGAGCAACAGATGATTTCTTAAAAGAATTTTCACACAATATTAAGAACGCTTTATTCTTAGATACATTCAGAGGTTCAATGCTAATCGAGTTTAAAAATAAAGTTGAAAAGATAAAGTTAGAGCCCACTGATTATAAAGATTAATTATAAATATTTTAAAGCGCTATCATGATACCAAAAATTATACATCAGATTTGGATAGGGCATTACAAAATACCAAAAAGAGAAACTGCGCTATATCAAGAAATTCGTGATAGGCATACCAATTATGAATATCATTTATGGACAGATGATAATTTGCCTAATATTCCATCAGAACTAAAAGAAATATATGATGAAATGTACAGACGCAAAGATTATGTTTTCTGCGCTGATATGGTTCGTTGGTTAGTTGTGTACGAGTATGGAGGATGGTATTTGGACATTGATTGGCAATTTATTAAGAGTCTTGATTTCTATTATGAAGAGCATGCGAAAGATTATGACGGCGTAATTTTTGGACATTGGGGTGTTGGTTGGCAGCATGTAGATGACACTATCACAAATAATATATTTGGATTTGTCGCTAAACATGAAATGCCATTATTTGTAATTAAAAATATGCCAAAAGATAAAGGATATTGTAATGCTCCTTATTCTCCTTCTTACTGTGGTCAACAAATGAGAGCATATTTAAATCTGCCCAATTTCATAAAGAATGAAATTTGGGAATATCATAAAATTATCAGAGAGGAATTAAATAAGAAAAATATTCTTTGGGGAGATTATAACACTTTCCAAAATGAAAACTTTAGACACTTAGCTTTGTTTGCATGGAATAACGAGAACATGGCAAAATTTGCTAATGGAGAAATTGAATAAAAAATAAAAAGTTTTGAATGAAAATATTAATGATTACAAGTTGCAATAGAATCAAACAAACATTGCTCTCTCTCTCTATTAATGCACAAATTATAAAAGAGCCCTTTGCAATTTTAATTGTTGATTGTTCTACTCCTGAATTAGAAGCTGAAGAAGCGTGTATTTTATTGCAATCTCAAGACCCATACAATGTTGTAAAGCCGCATAATTATTGTGCTGATGTAAATTTGTTTTATCAGGCAAAACAATATTTTCCGCAAGCAATAGATTATAAAGTAATTCATATAACACCTCGATTGCAAAAACAACAAGGCGAAGCTACAATGGTGGCGGTTGGTTTGCAAATGGCTGCTATGATGGGCAGTAGGCAAGACTTTGGCTCTAACTATGTTTTGAAGTTGACAGGCACTTCTATTTTGTTGACTGATATAGTTTCCAAGCTGCCTACATTATTAGCAAATGCAGATGTATTAACAATGCACAGAGCTAACATTGGCGGAGAAGAGCGTACAACAAGAATATTTGGCGCACGTCCTGAAATTTTGGGTGGCGTTTTTGCTAAACATGGTTACTTGGATTATGTAGAAGATTTGACAGGTATTTATGAGCAACGTTTCGCTAGAATAATTAATACTCATTTGCCTAACAGAATTAATTATACAGGCAACGATGAAAGCGGTTATTTATTAGAAGGAGGAATGGCTATGCAAGATTCGTATGGTAGAACCCGCATAGAAAAATTTATACAAGATGAAGTCATAAATACAAATGCAACCCCTTACTTGCAAGAATTTGTAAACGGTGGTATTTGGATGTTGTAAAAAAAATAAAATAAAAAAGATGGAAAAATTACCTAAGATTTCAGCAATCATGTGTACTTACGGAAGATATACATGTGTAACTAATGCTACAAATATGTTCTTGCAACAAGATGGACGTGGAGAAATATTTGATTCAGAATTAATTATTTACAATACTGATGTTGCTCATCCTTATGAGCAGACGAAAGAGTTAGGCGATTTGGGTATTCGCATTTTTAATAATAATACTGATTATGTTACGGGAAAGGATTATACAAATGTTGGAGCTATTCGAAGAGATTCACTATCACAGGCTTGGGGTGATTATTATATTTGTTTTGATGATGACGATATTTATTTACCTCATTTTATGAAACAATCGATTGAACGAATGAAAGAAACGGGGCTTCCATCATTTAAGCCCGCAGAATCATTTTTCAATGGAGGCGGAGCGATAAGTCTTGTTAGGAATACACTAGAGGCTTCTGTTTGTTCTGATATTAATTTGATTAGAAAGTATGGGTTTAATTTAAATACAGCACTAGAGGGCTTAGGTTGGTATTCACCTATGAGGGATAATCGTGAATTGGATGAGAATGATTATCACATGATTCCGCATTATTGTTTTAATTGGGGTGACAGTGTTAAAACTAAGTCAGGGCACAAACAAAGCGGTGCGCCCGATGCAGAAAATAATTTTGGAAATCATCAACAAGCCTCAACAGATTATTGTACAGGAGATATTGAAATATTTACTAGGCAGCGTGTTGTTGAAGAATTATTGCAGCCATATTTCGATTATATCATTGAAAATAAAGATAGATTTAAGCCTGAGTTATTGTCTAAATATTGCCCGTTTATAAAATAATATTATGAATAACGAAAATAGAAAATTATGGTATCCGAAAGATGCTTCTGACGAAGAAGCGGCGATGCTTTTTAAAGAATCTTGGACACAGGATTATTTTCGTAGGCTGCAATGGCATAAAGAAGGGATGGAATCTATATCAGGTTATGGAACTACATTAGATGCATTAGCTACCACTATACAAGCGCTACCTAACATATTTTCTAAGTATGAGATTAAGTCAATTTTAGATGCGCCATGTGGAGATTTTCATTGGATGAAAATGGTAGACTTATCAAGTGTCAAATATATTGGTATTGATTTGGTAGAGGCGCAAATTGAAAGAAATAAATCAGCATATCCTTTATTTGATTTTAGGGCAATGAACATGGTTACTGATGAGTTACCTACATGTGATTTAATTTTAAGTAGAGATATATTGATTCATCTTTCTGATGATGATATTATTCGATACATCAACAACTGTAAGAAGTCGGGCATCAAATACTTGATGACATCAACTTATCCCGATTTAGATAAAAATCAAGAGATGGGCGGAATACATGGTTGGAGATTTATCAATTTCGAGATAGCCGATTGGAATTTTCCTAAGCCTTTGGAGTTAATAAATGAAAACTCGCAAGTAGACCCTATAAAATGCATGGCATTATGGAGTTTAGCGGATATAAATTTAGAATAGAAGCTAAAATCAATGATTTAACATTGACCGAAAAGTACTAAATCCCTAATTTTTGATTGTTATCTTTATGTTTTAAATTTAAAAACATGGAAAATTCAACAAAAGTATTGGTAGGTGTAGGTGTACTAGCGGGCGCTTATCTTATATTTAAAAATAAAATTTCTATATCAACAGGCAGTACAGCTGCTGCCGCTCCAACATCCGCCGCTCCTCAATCTGCTTTCGGAAGCCCCGCACTTACGTCGGCTCTTCCAAGTGGCGTTTCTGCTTCAGGGCAACCTGTGGTATATTTCAGCCAACTACCCGTACAAGACCCATTTTTTAATGCAAATCCATCTATACAGCCGCCCGCTCCTATAACATCTCAAGTATATGAGCCAAACCTCGCTGTAGGAACTGCGCCAATGGGTTCAGTAACAACAGGTACTTCAAGTAATCCAAACTGTATGACAATTACTTTCAATGCTACTCAAGGAGGCGGATATGCTTCTTGGTTAGATTGTCAAGGATACCCAAGAGAACAATATTTAAATCCTACGCAGACTTTAACGGTTTGCGCAATGAATGGTACTGCAAAAGGAATACCATATTTAGTTAACGGACAGTGCTAAATTTAAAAAATAGCAAGTGCCTTTAAGGACACGTCTACCGTTATAAAAAAGAGCCCGATTAGTTCGGGCTTTTCTATTTTATTTATATGCCATAAGATAATTGGCATCGGAAAAAAAATCAAGTTGATAATATCCATATTCCATTAATACTTTAATAGAATTATTTTTCTCTAGCCCCATTGCTTGCGGGTAATCTTCAATCCATATTAAAGGCTTATGTTTTTGTAAGAGATTTTTCATGCCTTCAATACACGCTTGCTCATGCCCCTCTACATCTATTTTTATAAAAGATATTTTTTTGTCATTAAATTCAATATCATCTAATGCTATTATCATACTCTGATTGCCTGTAATTGGAGATATTGTATAAGTGCCACTATTATTATCTAATCTGTTTGAGAAATTAACAACGCCTGTTCGAGACCCAACAGCAACATTGAATGCTAAAATGTTTTGAATATTTTCAGTATTCTCTTTTAACAATATGAAATTTTCAAAAATAGGTTCGAAAGCCCAAATTTCAAGATTAGGAAAATAACAATTATACATTAAAGAATGATTGCCAATATTTGCGCCAATATCTAACATTAAACCATCAGCGGGGAAATGATGTTTCCATTTATCAAACAATTCATATTCATAAAAATTTCTTGTTGCAACAATTTCATCGGAAATGGTTTCAGGGTACTCGAATAGCATCATTTTATAGCCATTAAAGTTTACAAATCTTGTCTGCCTCATTTTTTTCAGTTTAGTTTAATTTTTCAATATAAAATACAGGGTGAATTTCTTCTATTCCCGCCCGCCAATAACCGATAGCCGACTTGTGTTCTTCATCCATAAATGTATAACCATATATCCTAACCTTGTGTCCTACAAGAGATTTCACATATGCGTATGTTAATGTTTTATTGAATAACCTAGAGTACCTAGAAACTTCAACAATTTGATTATGCTTTCCTAATTTATCGCCTTGAGTTGCTGATATGTAAATATGATAATCTAGCATTGCCTTAGCAGTGTCATGGCACTCACAAGATTCGACCCCGCTAATTTTAGCAGATGTAATGTAAGCATCTACATAAATTAAGGATGTGTCTTTTATTTTATCCTCTATTAAATCGGAAAAATTATGAGCAATGGCACTTTCTTTTAAAACATAGCACATCCTATTTTTTAAAAGGTCTGCATTGATTACGCTTGCTATAAAATTATCTCCCTTTGTTGGGCATTGTGCAAATGAAAAAAAAGGAAGTAAAACTAATAAGTATTTCATATTTATTTTTTATTTAATAGATTTAAGTCTAGTAATAACATCCTGTGCTGTATGTCCATCAAACTCATAAAGAGCTTTTTCGTAATTAGGAATTTGAAATAAATCCCAATCCTGTGCTTCATAATGATTAGATATTTGTCCACTAGGTAATACGGCTACAACTATAAACCATCCACCACCAAAACATAATTCTCCATCTGCATGCCTAAATGACTTATGTACATCGTATTTTGGTTTAATGACAGGTTGCCCATCCATTTTCGCCCACAAAGGATTCATTTGTTTTTGCTTTGCCCATTCATTAAATAAAGCGGCATTATAAATTTTTCTAAATTCATAGAGTTCGTTGAATGTATGGTAGCCGTCACTTGTATCGCCTGTTATCATTAGTTCTTCTTTCAATTTTTTGGCTTTACATAGTATTTCATTAATGATAGTGTTGTAATGACCTATCCCGTAAATTATTCCCCTATTGGCTTTTGAATTTATAAGTTCAATTAACTGTTCTAATTTTTTCATTTTGTTTCTGTTTTACCGAAACCGCCATAAAGGTCTCTAAAGCGAGTTGGCTTTACAGGAGTTCCTTCGATTATTTTAATTTCATCATTGTTACCTAAAGTTAAAAGCGCTCCGCCATCTAAAGCAGAAGCCATTTGTATTCCTTTTTTCGAATAGTAATCCTTCTCAATCATTTTAGAAAGCTGTATGATTGCCGACTTTTTTTCCATCCAACGATTTGGGCTCTGCTTATCATTAAAGTAAAGCGCATTGTCATACTTCGACATTTTTTGAATGCCAATTATTTGCTCTCTAGTTAATACTTCAAATTGATATTCTCCATTGCGTTTTTTAGCCACAGCATAAGCGAAACGAATTTTATCTGCTGTTCTCGGTACACTGAAATCAGGTTTGTGAATAATGTTTGGCTCAAGCCCGTAAATAGGTGTGAACATATCGCCCTCATAAACCACCTCAGTATGCACCCTAGTAATATCTCCTGACCTCAAAATCAGGTTCACTAAACCCTTGTAACCTATGAGGGGGGTTACTGTCATTTTATAAACGCCATTCGCCTGTTTGATATTGCGGGGAATTAAGAAAAATTCACCAATCAATTCTGAGGGTATTAATCCTATTTCTGCTCCCGCTAATATTGAAGCAAACATACTAGCGGGATTTTCTACAAATGCCTGTAGTAATTTTGGATTTCTTTTTACTTCGGAAATTACAATCTCACGAAACTGTTCTGCTTCAATTCCATGAACCTTGAGTAGTCTTGGAAGAATCTTTAATTCATATGCTTCAATTTGCCGCTGAAAAGTAAGGATTGCTTTTTGCTCTTCAGATTTATAAATAACGGGCTGATTTTTCTTGCTTTTGGGTACTTCGGGCACTTCGGGAACATGTGGAACATCTTGTGGCACTTGTGGCACTTGTGGTACATCTTTTATCTTGCCATTAGCGAGCATAGGCTGTTGTGGTGATGCAATTGCCTCACTTTCCTCTGAAATGCCCTGTAATAGCCCCATTTCCCCCAAAGAAGCGATTTTAGCCATAGCTTTCTTAGCCTCAGATTGTAGGCTCTTTTTTGGTTTACTTGCTGATTTCGTTGTTGCCATGTTTTTAAATTTAAGAATGCGCCTTTTTAAATTTAAGAATTAGAAGCGCTTTCTAGTTTATGAATCTGAGTTCTAATTACAGCTTTAGCTGCCTTGTCGCACCAATCGTTAACGAACGTTCTTTTATCCGTAATATTTACATGTGATTGAACATGCCTATACTCGATAGGAATCTTTGTTAATTTCTGCTTGCGTAACATTTCATAGAATACCGTTGTCAAATAGCTGCCCCAAGACGCTAAAGAATATTTTTTTATATTTTTCTTGTCTTTTTTGAGCAGATGTATCACATTTAAGCAATCAGTATTGATAACTATTTTTTTAATGCCTTTCCAATTTTGCAATCCTAAAACATGCATCGCATTAATAATGCATCTAAACTCTGCAATCTCTGCTCTGCTAACATTTCTCCTAAGCAGACCTGATTGTTGCACTCTACCCATATCAGATATTATCCAAAATGCATAACTGCCAATTTGGTGTTTGAAATTGAAACTAGCATCAGTGTTAATAGTAACTATCATTTTTATTAATATTGAACTTCTTCTATCGTTGGAAACTCAGCCCTACTTTTGCATGTGTCGAACAGCGGGCATTTTCTACATTTTCTGTAAGCGGGTCTAGCTATAAATCCATTTTTGATTGTCTCAGATAATCTTTGTTTTACCTCACTGATAACAACTCTATGTGCCGCAATTTTATCTTCATCAACAACTTGCTTAATGATTTTCATATCATCTGCATCTGCGCTGTTAAAAACAAAATAAAAGAAATCTACATCCTTTTCTAAAACATCTTTGACGAGCATTTTATAATGAACGCCTTGAATCATGATAGAATCTTTTGTTGCAAGTGATTTTGTTTCCCATCCTAGCTCATTCCATTTGTCATCAAGCAATCCTGAAAATTTCAAATCAATGATAACTACTTTGCCATTCCATTCTGCCAAAATATCTAGCAATCCATCTGCTTCGTTAGTATCAAGATAAAGACCTACTGAAAGAACTTTTATTTTGTAATAAGCAATTGTTTTTTTGAATAGCGCCGCTGATTGAATTACTCGCTGATATGCCTCTGTCAATTGTCCTTTGATAGTTCTCTCAGGTTGAGGCACTATGCCGCTCTTAGGAAGCATGCCCGTACATAAGTACTCGAAATAAATTCCAAGTTTCATTGCCGCCGATGGTTCGCTCATGTATGTTTTGTCAACATACTTTGCTTTAAACAATAAACCGCACTCTTCGTTGTGCAAGTAATCGAATAGCCCCTTAATCAGAGACTGACTTATTTTTGGTAGTTTCACGAATAATTATTTTGGGTGATATAATAAAAAAATGTTTCAAAAAATTTAGCCCGTAGATATTATGCCAATAGTGTAGTTTTTCTTTTCTGTCTTTTAAAGATTTATATCTGTAGCTTACAATAAAAGTTCCATCCCAATGAAAGAGCGATATGATGCCGCCCGTTCCACGCCTGTTGTCAATCTCAGGCTCTTTAGACTTTAGTGGCTCTGTCATAATCATCTAGTTTCATCCATCCGCTCTCCGTATTGTCAAATCCTACCCATACATAATCTATTTCGTCAATCTCTTTGATTGTTTCTCCGAAAATAGGAAGTGATAAAGATTCGCCGATGACGGGTCTGTTGTGCAGATTGGGGGTTTGTAAAATTGTTTCGTTTAATATTCTTCTAGCCTCTTTTTTATGCGTAGCTTCTATCTCAATGGGTTCATCAAGACCTAAAAACTTGTAGCGATAGAATCGCACACACCGTTTAAAAACAGGATAGTTAAGCAAAGCTATGTTATTTTGTTATTCTGAACAATAACATTACAGTTCATCTTTTTTCTTCAAAGCATCTTTGAGGAGTACGGGTTCTCCTAAAATCTCTAGCATCAACTCATTCACAAATCGGTGATTGGCGCAGAGATAGTAATCCTTTGTCATGAAGTAAACAGTAGCTTCTAAAGTAAAAGCAAAAAAGGTTGGTTTAAATTTACAATACCCCACATTGTTCTTGCCATCATAAGTCTTTAACTCCTGTTTCCAAAAGATACAATTTTTGCAATGGCGCAAAATCGGCAATCCATTTTTGTTGAGGTAAGTTTTTATTTCGTCCAAATTCTCCATAATTCTTTATTTTTGCTTTATTCGAAGCATAAGCTAATCCATTTTTTTTAGGGAAAGCCCTCTGTGTAGAGGGTTTTTCTTTTTGTGAAAATACCCTTTTTTAAATTTAAACTAGCTGCTTCATCAAAAGGTTATTTTCCTTAAAATAATTTTTTACGAGCAATACGCTCTCTTTACTTTTTTTATAGTAAATACAATCTGTTTTATATCCTAAAAAATCATCTCCGAGCATGCTTCTGAGCTCCATCATGTATTTGAAGCAAGTGTACCTGATAATAGTGTAAAGGCGAGCCATTTGTTCATCACCACCCACTACAATCATTTCATTGGTCATTTGACCGTTCTTAATAAGAAAATATTTTTTTGGTGCGCCCATTGTAGATAGCGTAGCTAATCTAGTTGATTTTGATTCTACCTCAAGACCTCTTTCGTAGGTAGTTGGAGTGATGATTCCTAAATTTAAAGCTATGCGCCAATAAGCGTGATTCAAATCAGTTGCAGTGATAGCTCCATCATACCCTTCCACATAATCTGCATTATAAAAAATGGATGGATATTTTTTTGGCAATTTAAGTTTCTTATTATTTTTCAAAAAAACTTTTGCATCTCTTCGTACCATTCCAAATAAAAACATACCATTTTTAAAATCAGTATGTTTCTTTTTTGCCACTACAGGAAATATGTAAGAGCTGTTGCCCCAAATAACTTCAGTGCTGAAGCTACCCATCCGATAATAACCATCTGCTTTTTCCTTATCCATGCGCCTTAATAATGTATTGTGGACTTCATGGCTGAAAAATTTGAAATTGCTAATGAGTTCTCTCTTTCTTGTTTTCATGCGTTTAATTTTACCCTAGCCCTAATTTGCTAATATTATTTAATAATTGTAAAGAAAGTTTTTCAAACTGCGCTTTTGTAATTAATCCTAATTCATATTTTTTATCAATAGCATCTGATGCTTTATTGAATGTAGATAAGAAGTTCATTTTTGTGGAAGCATGAGGATTAGTTGACCTCTTCAGTTTCTCACCCGCTTTTTTAAGCTCAGTAAGATTTTTAGCTATAGATTTCTTTGCTCTCTTTTTGCGCTGCTTTTTTAATTCTAGTTCTTTAAATCTGTCATCAAGAACATTCTTGATTTTCTTTTTTATTTGTCGAACTTCTTTTGTTTTGGGGAGTGCAAATTTTGTGCTTTCTTCATCAGCAAGAGGCTCGTTGTTGATATATAAAACCATGTCAAGGAAATAGTTCTCAGGCGTGCCATCATTACGCTTTCTTGGTTTTAATTTTTGAATACCCGAATAAACAGGGTATATTCTCGCTCGCTTGTTAGGGTTATCTGCGACCTCTCTGATTCTTTCCGTGATAACTTGAACGCCATTATTGTAGTAATCGTAATCTCTTGTATTGAAAATTTTTGTAGTGCCAAATTGCCCCGCATTTACACGGACATAAATACAATCTAAAACTTTCTCTTTCAAAAAATCATCTATTTCAAACCAATTGATAGGTTTACCGTAGATTGAAGGGTCTATGTAGTTTAAATCGCAAGCCTCCTTAGGTGGAACTTTTTCATACTCGGCAAAAATGGTCTCCTTAATTGCCTTAACCCGTAGCTTATAATGAGGAACGTTTTTAAATTTAGGAATTAATGCTACTCGTATAATCTTGCGCCTTTCTGAAATCGAAAGTTTTCTCTCTTCAGGCAGTTGATTGTTTATCTTCGTAAACTGCTTTAAGAGACGATTATACAATGTAGGTTTCCTAGCTGCCATTACTGTGCTTTAATGTTTCGTTTTATTTATTTGCCTTTCACTGAGCGCTGTTTAAGCCACTCTTTTATTACTTCTCTGTCAAACCTTTTCGAACCCCCTATAGCTATATGGGGAATCGTTTGAGACGCAATCATCTCATATATCTTTTTTGGTGAAATTTCTATCCATGAACTGAGCTCTTTTACGGTAAGTAGGGGGGCTAATTTCTCTTCGTTGGGCATAGTTTTTTAATTTTAGAGGGAACTGTAAAAATATAAATAAAAAAAGTAAGAAACGAGTATTTGATTATTAACAAAAATCAATGGGCAAAGACTCTGATAACTAACTGATTATCAAGTTTTTAAATTTAAAATTGTTGGAGGCTTTTTTCTGTAAAAATTAATTATGACAAATCAATGTTTAATCCTTAGATTAGTTTGGATAGGTATGTTGCTAGGTATGCTTGGTCTTGGATTTTCTTTTTGAACAGCCCTCATTTTTTTAATCACAATATCAATATCAATCGATTCTAAATCAATTAAGGGAATATCTTCTGCCTTTGAACCCATTGCTGTCCAAAGCACCATAAAAAGGCTCACAGTCTCAGCTTTAAGATAAACTTTGTATGCGCCGTAAAAGTTGCTTTTAAACTTCTTAATAAGCGTGTAGCCTTGTTGAATCATCACATATTCCTGTTCTTGGGTGAACTTTCTGAAAATTTGAAAGTGATAGACCTTTTCAGTTTTGCCTTCATTGTTAATCCAAACGCTTGAGTGAAGCGTGTACCTGATGTTTCCTACTCTGAATCGAACTCCCTTTGTAATTACATTAGTCTCTTTTGAATTATTTTCCATCTTTACTATTTTGATTGTGCCATCTAATAAATTCAACTACAGATAAGTAAACTGACTCGATGCTGCTTTGGCATTCGTTTCTTATTTCCGCAGAACCAAAATCTTCCCAATTATATATTACGCATTCTGTGGCATTCGTTTCGCTCCAAAAATTTAAGTTGACCATATTATCAAGCGAGCGGATTTTTTCTACAACAGGAATAATCCAATCCCAAGAATAATGAAATTGTCGAGGATATTTTTCTATTGGCAATTCTGAAAATACATATAGAACATTGACATCTAAAATCATTTGTTCCATAAAATCTCCAATTAATTTATTGCCTTCATTTATTTGTTCTCGTGTCATGATTTTAAATTTAAAATTACTCTTTAGCGTCTCCTTTTTCCTTTGAATATTTATAATCCGAAAACTCTACAGAAAATACAACATTTTTCTCTGCATTTATTTGCGCTATTTCAACACTCCATGCATTTAGAATAGCCATGTCTCTAATCGTGTAACCCAATGCACCATTGATAAAATCCTTATAATCTATCGCACTATTTAAATTAAATCTGCGCATAAATTCATCTCTATCAATTTCATTTTTTCTAATAAAATTTCTAAAGCCATCTGATAGATTGACTTGATGTGAAAGTAAAATTCTTTCAGCCTCAGTTAAGCGTAAAAAAAAGTTGTTGATTTTTTTTTCATCTATTTTCATAAGTATAATTTTTTAATTTTTCACTAAATTAACCGTCAACTCTACGCCTTTAAAAGCGTAATAAATATTTTGTAATTGATGTAAGTATTTGCATGGCACATGCGTTCTGTGTAAAAAGCATTGAAGCTCTCCTGTATCGCTATAGCTAAATTTAAAAGCGTCCAAACGCCATGATTTTGTAGAGTCTTTATCCTCATGCAATTCAAAGCCGCACTTCTGCAATATGTAAGTATTTATTTCAATGCCATCTGCCCATAACTTTCCCCTAGTTATACTGATAATTTGTTGAATAGTTCCGTTTTTATTTGCTATCCAATTGCCCAAACGCAATTCAGTTGTCGCAATCATATTTTAAATTTAAAAATGGTTAATCCATCTTATTGGATAGCCAAACGTACAATCGGTATATACCTACTATCTCAAAACTAAAACAGGCGGCAATTATAGCCGATTCTAGCGGGCGCTCGAAGCTCTCTAATGCATATACGCCAACGAATAAAAAGAAACCTAATTAAAGGAAGAGAAGCCCAAAAACATGCCATGCTTTATTTGCAATATGCAAATTGAAAAAGTCTATTGTGGTATTTAGGTAATTTTTCATGTTGATTCTTTTTTTTGGTTTGTGATTATGTTTAATCAAACAAATTGCAAGCCAATTATAAAAGGCATCGGTTTTTTTAAGGTATTTTCTCATGTTAATTATTTTTTTTCTGCAAACAATTCTTGTTTATATCTGCGCAAGTTTTTCACACATTCATTGTGTTGCTCTCGATTGTAATAAATTGAGCTTCCGCCTTTGTCAACTCGTGCCTGATAATTCTTTTTCGCCTTATCAGGACATAATATAAAAATTACCAAGCGGCGGCTCACATTAAACATCTTAGCAATCTTTCGTTGAGACAGACCTCTGTTGCCCCAAAACACAATCATCTCACGTTGACATGGCAATAGCTTGCTGCTTCGCTTTAAGAATGCATCATTGAGCGATATTTTCTCGGTTTTGTACGGCATTTTCTATATCAATTTTATAGTTCTTAATAATTTCAAGCGGCAAGAAAATTTGCAGCTCAAATGAGTTTCCATCACTACTTTTTTTGAAGTTCATTATCCTACCATAATCCACAATAGATTTCTTAGGAATCCGATAAAATAATCCATTGTAAACAATGCTAACGTAGCTAAAAATTTCGGTCATTACAAGTAGGTTGTAATTGAAGCCAAAAGAATTTGTTTTGTGGAAAACATGTTCATCCTCCCTGTTCACATGAAGAGTATCATTTTTGATAAAACCAATCTTCCGCTTGCGACCACCCTCTGTGTTGATTTTAAGGCTAACCTTGCCCCCAAACTCAAACGAAAGCTGATTACCTATCGAATCGACCATTACAATAGCTTCGTTGCCATCCTTGTCGTATTCGTGCATCATTTTTTTAGTGAGGATATTTGCCATGATGTTTCGTTTTACTTAGCTAAATTAGGAATAAAGTGGAATAATTAGGATAGATTTCTAAATTTAAGATAGACTATTGATTTTATATTCTGTGTCGCCCCTTTTAAATTTAAGCGTGCCAAACTCAAATATTCTCCTTTTGCAGTAACCATTCATCATATACTTCAGGGAATATGACCAATGAAGCCCCTCTTCCTTTCGATAAAAAATATTGCAGATATATCTGTGAGCTTTTTTGTATTCATCGAACTCTGTAACTTTTTTGAATGTACCATCTGATTGACGCTTTAGTACTTCGTGCATTGTTTTTAAATTTAAAAGTAGATTAATCATTGTTGTCGATAAGCGGGGTATTGTCTGCCCTGTTAAATCCAAGCGCTTCAAGACCCGCACTACGAATCTTGTTTTCAACAAATGCTTCAATCTCACTTTTAGCTTCTGTGACAGTTTGCTCTATTGCTTCTATGAATTGATTATTAGTGAAAGGGATAGAGCTTTCAAGCATAGAAAATACTGTGCTAATCTCCTTTAAAATTAGCTCTCTATCGCCTTTGCTGATAGTAGTTTTACTTTGCAATATGTCCACCGTTTTTTCTAATCCTCTTTTCAAATCAACAGAATGATTGTGCATCTTATTTGCAAACTCACCTTTGAATAAATCCGCTTTAGCAATAAAAGGCGGCTCAGGATAGCGCTCTAAATTGATGTGACGTATGGTTACGGGCACTCCCTCGCCATGATTCATATTCGTAAGAAGTTCTGCAAATTGATTTTGGCTCATCTCAATTTGAATCAAATTTTCTTTAGAATCATACCAATCATTGCTTAAATCTCTTTTGTGCTCTGCTCTAAAAATATCAAGCGTGATAGTATGTTTATTTTGAATGCTGCTGCCGAATAATGGAATACCTCTAGCGCTGCTGCCTCTCGTAAATCTAGCAAGACCATAACTAGGGTGAATAGGAATGTGTAGACCGCCATCAAATACCTTGTGATTTTCTAGCGGGTGCATCGCATACAAAGACGAATCAAACCACCTGTAATAACACCTATTAACATCTTCTGTAGAACTTCCATAAAGCGCACAATTATCATAATTAGCTGTGATTATTTCGCCATTATGATAATCGTTCCTTGCATCTGAAGAATGGCGTATAATTTTTCCTGTGACACTAGCTTTATTGCGATTGTATGAAATAAATTGACAAAAATAAAGAGGCTGCATTTTATCTTTTGTGTTTCTGATATAAATAGTATCCTCTGTGGTAAAATCGGTTAATTTCTTAGTAGACAAATTTTTAATTTCTCGCATCGTTTTAAATTTAAAAAGTGATTATAACAAAATTATTTCTTGCTCGTTTCTGCTGTTCATGTAAGCGAATGCATCAACCTTCTTTATTTGCTTTTTTAACACCCCTCCTTGCGCTCCAAATCTTTGAGCAAACCAAATTGCTTTCTCAAGGCTTAATGTGTAACTCATGCCCCTCATATTCGCTTCTAAACCATACCCACGATATACCGTTAATTCCTCAGGTAAATTTTTGAAAGTTTCCAAATCTTCAGGGCGCATAAAGAGGTGCTGATTTAGCCGTTTAGATTTAAGGCATCCTCGCCACTCTCTAATCATCTGCCAAATGTTCTCAGAGTTAACCCAAATTTCCCCAAGCAATTCCCAATAACGACCATCTGATTGAATAGAATCGGCAATGATTAAAAAGGCATTTAAACGAAATGGTTTTTCGTGAATAAATACATAACCCTCCCAATCTTCCTCAGCAAGTTTTTTTAACATCTCTTCTTGTCTGATTTTATATTGAAAATTAAGCAGCGCATTCATCATGTTAGAATGCGGCACTGAATAGACTAGCGGGTGCTGTACTTTCGGAAATTTGCCATCGTTAGAATAATATGCAAGCAGCTCATCACATAGAGGCTCTTCCTTTTTAAATAGCGCCATCAATACTTCTTGTTCCATAAAGTGTTTTTAAATTTAAGAAATGGTGTGTTTTAATTTTAATAATTTTTTACCATCTTTTTGATAGGTTACAGGTTTGTAATTGAATAAGCAGCCATGACCAACTTCTACTGTTGTTGGTTCACTATTCTTTGGATAGAATATCTTCTCCATCTCAATCTCTATCTCTTTTGGTTGGTTAATGGATTCAATAAAAGTATCCCACTTCCATTTGCTTTCTGTTGCGCCAAAAGACTCATTAGATTCTTCATTGAAATGAATACCCGCTTCGTAAGCCTTTCTTAAATCAGCTTCACTATATCCACCTCCTTTAGATTGTGCTGCTTTATAACCTGCAATCCACCAATTTTTATTATCATCAGCACCAATAGTAGAATGTTTAAAATCTCCATTGGGGTTATCATTAGTTAGATAATTCATCATAACTTTATGTGCTAAAGATTCTATACTTTCTTCCACTTCCTCTATATAAGGTATATTAGGTAGGAATAGATTAGGAGATTGGGCTACTATTAACCACTGAGTTTTTGGGTCAGTATCATTAGCATTATCCACTTGCCATAATTCATATTCCCCTGTAGTAAGACGTTCTAATACAATGTAAGGATAGCCATCTAACTTTACAGGAGCTTTTTTATCCACATACAACCATCCTTCTTGATATTTAATTGGTGTTAGTTTCATATTTTAAATTTAAAAGTTGATTGAATTTAATTTAGTGCGAGGTGCGGCATCGAACCGCAATGGACTGTTTCACCACCTCGCTGTATTTTAGCGCCTGTATTGGTGCGAATAATCAGCTCCAAGAACTTGAACTATGAGACCTAAGCCATCAATCTCGTAGCGTAATTTTGTCCACTCGCTTTCGCTTACATTAGCTATAACAATGTCACGGTTATCGTTCCACTGTTGAACACTCGTAGAGCTTTTCATTAGCTCCATTGCAACTTGATTTGTCATTTTTTTAAATTTAAAAGTTGATAATTTTTTTTATTTCATGCAGACAAACACAAATAAAAATTGTAACGTAAAACTTATTATTTGAATTAATTTTTATCAATAAAATATCCTAATAAAAAAGTACATAACATGCCGAATGATGAATTATTTTTAAAAATCACAATGAGTGATAATGTTAAAATTAACCCCATCCAAAATGGAATAAATCTATTAAACTTTTTCATTTTTCGGCACATTTAAAGGTTTGTAATTTTTGTGTAGTAAACGATAAACAGAACCTACCGCAGAATTAATGTTACTACGGTAGGTAATGGAAGTAAAATCGGGGGAGAAAATACTATCTTTTTTAAGCCTGTATCGAATTGCTTTTTTGTAGACCGTTAGCGTTCCATGCTTGCGGATAAATTCGATTTTTTTTTCTAAAGAAATTCGCTTATCCATAATTTTAAATTTAAGGTTTAGATAAAACTATGATAAGTGAATTGTCATTGCAATTATGATTGTTGACAAAATCATCATCAAAGAAATACGATTTACCTTCGTGAGAAAATTCGTGTACACAAACGCCATTGCCTTGCTCTAGGCTCTTTATGAAAGAGGCACGATATAAATACAACGGCTTGTGATTATTGGCAAGTGCATCAGGTGCAACATTTTGGGCGACGTTATAAAATTGCCCAACAAAAAAACTGTTTTCCATGTTTTTAAATTTAAGATAGGTTAGTAAATATTATTTTTATTCAGGGGTTGCCACTTGTGTTACTTCATTTTCAATTCGGCAATACAGCGCACTAAGCTGCAACCATTGTTGGTATGTTACGTTCGGTGTTTGCATCCAATCAATAGCAAGAATAGCCCAAGACATCTTTTTACATGGCTTATTCAAGTTTTCTTTAGAAGTAAGAAAATTTAAACCATCTGTTCTAAATGGCTCGCTTAATTTCGAAATAAAATAAGAATAATTTTGCTGTCCAATTTTTTCAAAATATTCATCCTCAATTTTTTTAGCTTCATCATTGCAAAAGTGTGCCCAAAATCCCATTCCTCTCTTAGAATTTTCCCAATCAAAAGCGCTGTGGATTGCATGCACTAAACCTGTGGCAGATGAATGTATTTTAATCCTACTTTCATCTTTAATTTCTTGTAATAAATCTGTTGGCAACAATTGTAGCCACGCATTGATAGAATATTTGCCACCTTTCAATTTGATAACATCTTCTTCAATCAAATGAACTTCAGTAGACCTTATTTCTACTGTCATGCCTGTGGTGTTATTCAAAAGCGTTTGCTCTATAGCTTTTCTGATACCTAAGGCAGAATCATCATAATCAACATTCAAGTTGATAGTTGCATTGTATCTCATTTTTTTTAAATTTAAAGAGTTAAAAGGGTTGGTTAATGTCAGCAAGATTATGGCTCGGAATCACCACTAAGCAAGAGACCCGTTTATCACGATTAATATAAAATTGATTATAAGTTTTGCTATCATCAGAATCGTAGTAGTTTATCCTGAGAGTATCTCCAAATTGTACAATAGCAGAAATAATAAATTCGGGGCAATTATCAAAAGGCTTAATTACATCACCAACAAATAAATTTCGTGCCATACGATTAATCCAAATTTGCTTTCCACCCAATGAATCGATATGCTCTAATTTTTTAATCATATTACCTATTGCATAATCTTCGCTTTCGCCTACAATAATACCATCGATAAGTTTATCCACGACGCTAATCCAATAGCGCTGCCATGCTTGTTTAATATCTATATCCTTGCCAACTATATCGATATATTTTTGATAGATACAGCGATTCTTGTAATATAGAAAATAACCTGAGTATCGAATAGTTGCCTGAAAATGTTCAGGTTTAAATTTAAGCTCAGTATTTTTCGCAGTAATTTTTGCTGCCATGTTTTTAAATTTAAAAAGTGATTATTCGTAATACTGTTTGTTTAAATTTTCGTGCATTCCTTTTCTGCTTTCAATACACCAACTAGTATATCCCTCATATTCATAGCGCCCGTATTTGCCTGTGCTCTTATTTAGCGCCTCTCTAGTGCCCTTATTGGCAACAACCCAACAACCTGTTTTATCTTTGTAACAGAGCTCTCTTTTGCTGCTTATAAGCTCACTTGTGAAGTAGTACCAACCGCCCTCTTCAGAGCCTCCGTATTCTTGTACATGCTCATATACGCTAACCCACTTTGCAGCATAAACATTCCTATTTTTTTTAGCCAATGGGTTGACATCTTTTTTGTAGCTGCGGAAAGTTTCAAAACTGATTCCGTCCTTAGCGCCGAAGTAAGCAAATAATTTGATGTCAGCGACTTTGCAAACTCCTGTTCCCCTAACACCTTTTGGTTTTTCTATTTTTGAAATTCTAATCTGTTTCATTTTTTTAAATTTAAAAGTTGGTAAAAAAAATGGAGCGAGAAACCACTCCCGCTCCTGTCATATCTCAACCTTAATAAACTTTCGAACCGCAATTAAATTCCTCTTGACATTTGCCACAAACACAAGTGCTCTTTTCAGTATAGCTCGTAAGTGTGCTGTCGCACACAACGCAATGTTGCGTATAGCCTTTTTCGTATTTAGTGATAAATCTTTCTGAGCTATCTAAGCTGTCAGTTTTAAGGCGCTTGTCCCAATCAATATCTGAAATTTTTTGAACGCCCTTGCTGAACTCTTTGGCGTTATAAATAACCTTAGAATCCTTTGGCTGCTCAAACGTAGAATTACTGAAAGGCAATAATCCTTTCTTTGCCGCTTTAGAGCTATTTTTAGGCACTTTAGCAACTGTTTTGGTATAAACCCTTTGTCCGCCGTAATCATGGTAGCTATAGGCTTTATAGCCGCCATTAGAGTACCATATGCCATCGTCCCATATGCCCGCTTTCTCGTTGACAATTGTGCATACACTTTTGTTATCGATAAACGCCAACTTTGAACCGTAGCCGATATAGCTTTGAATTAACTCTTTATAAACCCTCTGATTAAGAAAACCGTTTGGCAGCTCTCTGAGAATTTCTTCATTGAACATGTAAGTGTCGCTGAAATCTTTGCTGTAAGTAGAATTGGAAATAATTCCATTATGTGCAAAAGCAAGTTTGCTGTTCACATAAAATGGATGGCAATTATCTTCATTGATTTTGCCATGAGTAGAAATTCGAAAATGATGAATTACCGCTGTATCAGGATACAACTTCATCGCAAGCTGAAATGCTTCGTAATACTTTTCGAATGAGCTGAGCTCCTTGTGGGTATAGACCTGTTTGCCATCGGTGTAAGCGAAACCGCCTCCATCACGATTGTTATCCCAACATCTGCTGAGAGTTTCTTTAGATACTAATTTTCCTGTGGGTTGAACGCAAATAATACACATGTGTTTTCGTTTTATTGGTTTGTGATATGATTAGGGGGCTGTGAGGGTTGACTCCTCTACGCCTATTGCGCAGCCCTTTTTAAATTTAAGAAATTATCCGTAGATAACTTCGCCTAGAAAAACTGTTTGAATAATAACATCGGCAGTAATTGCATCATCCGTTTCGTTGATGGCATCCATTAGGTGACGGGTAGGCGTTTTTTGCACTCGTTCGTGTACATCTTTCATAGTGATGGTGTGAAGCTCTTCATCGCCTTCATTATCCTTCAGGGAAAGAGACCCGCCATCTTTTAAGATTCCCATTAAAATATCCTCGTAGCATACAGCGATTTCGGGATTCGATTTTTGAAAAACATTTTTAGTTTCTATGTAAACTGCTCCATCGTATTTAAGCTCTAAACCGTAGCCGCTCTCTACATAGCCAAGACCATTGCACAGCGCATTATAAAAATGCTCTTCTGATTCCTTTTGTGTCAGTAAAATTTCCATGATTTTTATTTTTAAATTTAAGATTAGATAAAATTGATTCTAACAGCATTGGCTGCATTGAAACGATAACTCTCTCTGAATGTTTCCTTATCGAAGCAGACTATCCATATCACGCTCAAATTCCCTAGATAATCTTCGAATAATTGCATTGCCTCATTTTCTTTTGGCTTGCATTGTACGGTGCTCCCATTGCGTAAGTAGCTATAGCTCTTGACCGCATTTTGTGCTTGTGCTTGTGTACGAATATCGACTATCATTTTTTTGGTTTTTAAATTTAAAAAAAAGGAGCGGCATTGCTACCGCTCCATGAATTACTAATCTGCATTTTCAGTATCAATAGCAACTGAAGCAGCTGCATTAAGAGTGAAAACATCATAACCCATTGTCACGTTAATGCGATTTTTAACGCTATCGGAAACACCATTACGGTGAGTACCATACTTCTTCGCAAACTTGTCAATCTCGATTAATTTAGCGCCTATTTGAGCATGGGTGTATTGCTCTGCAAGGTGCTTATATAGCTTGCTTTCGATACAGCCTATTTGCTGTGCTATTTGATTCAAATTCTTCTGCGTGCCGCTAATAGGCAAAAGCAATCTCAATAGCTGCAATCTCCATCTGAGTGTATCTACATTTTTAACCTTGCCGAAGACACGAATTTCAACAATGCCACGACCCTTGAAATTGAATGCTTGATACTTTTCACAATCACGGAAGTAGCTAGACCATTTCTTTGCTTTGCAATAGTTGTTATCCAAACGGTGAGGATAAAGAGCATACAATACAGGAGCAAACTGCTTGAATGATTCTAGTAAATCTCTGCTCTCGGATACGCTCTTACGGGATATGTTAATATGCCCGCCGCAACTGCTATCTGCATTACCGTTAATGTACTTTGCTACAGGTGCAATTGATTTCTCAATTCTTGCAGCATCGAAGAGCGGGAGAATAGGGGAAACTAACTCGTAACCGCCCGTGCCAAGAGACCCATCTCTTTCTCGTACCCAACCGCTCTTCTCAGCTATCTCCCACGCAAGACCCTCATCTCTAAGACGAACATCAGTTTTTTCCACTTCTAATCCCACTAAAAATTCATCGTTTTCATCATGAAATTTTGGGAGGTGCTCTCTTTGCTCTGAGCTTAAAGATTGTGAATGATGGTAAGAGAATTGTGTTTCGCTACCATACAAGCGCTCTTTGTCATCTGCATGGCAATAACTGTTGTAGGTAAAGCTGAATTTGTAATTCGCTGCAAGTGCTGATTCAGTATTTTTGAAATACTTTGTCTCGCCATTAATTCCACGAGCTGTGATACAATTGTGATAATGTGTACAGATAGGTAATTGTTCGCCTAATTCATCTAAGGCTGTAGCGAAACTATTTTGATAATAACTAGACACGGCGTAGAATGTGTCATGTACAGATACTTTGAAGAAATTTTCTTCATCGCAATAGGCAAGAGCGCCTTCAGGTAGGGTGCTATAACCATCGTATGCTGCATCATCTTTAATGCGGCGTAGACGGCGGTAAATTGGTAGTAAATTTTCAGCTAATACTACAGTTCCTTTTGTTGGGGTAAATGTGTTGATTGACATGGTAAAAAATTTTTTGGTTTGAGATATGTTTCGTTTTATAATACTCTGCATTTGAATAGGCTTGTAACTATCGCATTGCTGCGGCTGCATTATTATATGGCTATGGTGTTGGCATCCTTACTCATCACAAGTAAAAATGTGATTTCAACATCGCATTCCGTTGTTGTTAGGTACTCGCCAACTATGTAGGTGTTGACTGCTAACCCGATTACTTTGATATTCCCTCTAATCGGTGATGGGGCTCTTTGGCTGTTGCGCTTCAGCAGATAACCTGATTGGTACTTTTCAAATCAAAAAAATCAACTCGAAATTTTCCCGTTATCACCGTGAGATTGGATACTCACGATACGCATTCAAAAGAGCTAGTGTGTAGTGCTTATCGCCGTTCACCAAATAAAAGTGAGAGTTATTGTTGACACTAACAAATATGCATACCTATGATTTTGCCATTTTAGGGTTTGTTAACATAGATTTAACAGAAATGGGGGTAAAATAGGGTAAAATAGGGTAAAACTGTAACAAAATCGGCAGGTTTTGATGCGTATGTGGGGCGTACACGGGCGCTTGTAAGAGGCGCATACAGGTATGCTCACATGCGTACACGGGCGTACACATGCGAGCGAAGAGGTATCCATTGAGGTCGGGTATCGGCAGTGCTTATTCCTGAGGTCTCGGCAGAGCAACCATGCTGTCCGTTCCGAGACTCGACAATGTTAATTGATTATCAAAAAGGATTGCATATCAAAAAAAGGCTAATTTTATTCCGAGTTTAAATTTAAAAACGAAAAAATATCAACATGGCATCTGCTCAGGAAACAAGAATGCTGCAATTCGCAAAATTTTATGGTAACGATATGATAGCTGCTTTAAATGGCAGCCCTATTTTTTTTGCTGTAATGCTAGTACAGGCATCTAACGAAAGCGGATATGGCACGTCTTATTCTGCTGTGCATAGAAATAATTTTTTTGGAATTATGCAAGGAAAGAAAAAAAGAGTGTTTGCTTCCCCGCAAGATTGTTTTGCCTATTACATCAATCTTCTTTCCACTAGCCCTAGATATGCAGCTAAGGGTGTTACAGCTGCTAAAAGCCCATACGACCAAATCAGAAAAATAGCCGATGCGGGATATTACGATGCTAACAATGATGATAATTTACCCGCTTCTCAAAAGTTTCCCAATAAAAAATGGACAGCCGCACAATCTGCCGACAGATACTACAACGTAAATAAGGGATTGATAGACTCAATGCTATTGGCTGTTCCAATTGGCACAGTGAATAACAATACTTTTGCATCTGCATCTAAAACACTTACAACCTTAAACGTATAAAAATGACAAACGATAAAAAAAGGATGTGGCTGTACATTATTGGTAGCGCTGTGACAGTGGTTGGCGGATATTTTATTTACAGAAATTATCGCATTACCAAAATCTATGAAACTACAATGGATACCAATCAGGCTAATCAGACTCTTGATACTTCACTTTCTAATATTCCCGATATTAATCCCGCCGATTATCAACAACAAGATGATGAAGGCACAAGTACAGGAACGACTCTTGGTGATGAAAGCAGACAGGAAGCTGTTAGAATAAATGGTGTTGTGTATGTAGGAAGCAGTAACAGTGGTTTGTATGTTTCAAGTGTAGGTAGTGGTTCTGTTCAATATG